>JAABUZ0100001374.1_pt1 | contig 46978 bp, 74 predicted proteins | sample 5562091 | NCBI WGS metagenome assembly JAABUZ01 (sample SAMN12813069, study PRJNA571459) | rock metagenome | isolation source: Antarctica rocks | place: Antarctica: Victoria Land, Linnaeus Terrace sud | collected 2015-12-21
CCGCGAGAGGCCCGCGCGCGCGGCCGCCAGCGCAGCCGCCAGCGCCTCGCCGCCCAGCGCGCCGGCCGCCTCGGGGTCCGCGGCGACCACGGCGCTGCGCAGATTGTCTGCCCGGCCTGCGACAGGTGAGGGGCATGGTGGCGCAGGTTGCTGGCAGACGCTCATGCAGACCCTCATGGCATCCCCATGTGTTTGCAGCGCTTGTCCAGCCAGAGATCCAAGGAGCTGTAAAAAATAAGCTGTCCTTGCTGAGCAGGCACCGTATCTTCCCAAGAGTCCCCAACATTGTTAAGACAGGGCTTGCGCACCAGCGAGGCTTGCGCGGGCGGTTGCCAGCGCGGCCTGCCAGTCGGCATGCGGATACCTCCAGCGGCTGTTCTCCATGTACCTGCATAGGCATGCATCTCTGCCGTCAAGGACTGATCAAATTGACATGATCTCTGCTGGTCGTGGGAACACACCGTGTACAAAAGATCAGCAACACCCATCAGCGGCAACCCAAAGCAGCCGTCATAACATGGTAATGTTCCACACTGCCGCTCAATGGCATTTCAAAGCCATGGCAGCGCTGCCTGCAGGCGCACAGGGCAGCTGCGCAGGGGCACCGGGGCGACGCACTGCAGCGTGAAGTCGTCCGCCTCGGTCAGCTCGAACATGCGCTGCGCGACGGTGAGCCGCGCGCCGACGAAGAGGTCTTGGTCGGTGACCAGCATGGCCTCGGCCCCGGGCGCGTACACGGGCCGCCGCTCCAGGAACTTGCCTGCGCAGGGAACGCAGCAGAGGCTGCAGGTGACACAGTGGAACGCAGTGCAGTGCATGACATGTAGAACTGTGGACCATGCCTGTATAAGCTATAGCGATGTTTTCAGCGCGCGCACCTCCAACGATGCCTGAGTTGCGCACGGGCGGCTCGAATACCGACATGGTGTCGTCCGCCATAAAGTACGACAGCACGAAGCGGCGGCCCCTGCGCACACCACACCTGCTTGAATTGTCAGTTAGGCGCCTTGAGCAGCCTGATCCTCACCAGCACATATACTGCATAGTAGGTTACAGGTGCGCGCAACCCGCTATCTGGCAAAGCAAGGCAGATGCACTGGCTGTGCTTTTGCTATGCTCTATTTGACAACAGGTGCTGCCTCTGGCGTTGATGCAGGCCCGCACTGGTCGGCTGCGGTTGGCGCTGCAGTGCCGCCGCCGACCATGCGGCAGCCAAAGCGCAGCACGATCTTGTCCAGGTTCATCAGCTTGACAAAGTCGCGACGCGGCGGCTGCGCCCGTGCAGCAGGGCTTGAGCGCGACTGTGCCCGCTATGTGCTTCCTCCTTGCTCTCCTATGGAGTCTGCTGCCCATGCGGTCGCATCCCTCTCAAACAGGAAACATGCTGTGCAAGTTGCGCTGACCGCACTGTGCACAGCTCGGCCGTCCAGAGCGCATGCACACAGAGATGCCGGATGCAGTGGCAACAAGCAAATAGTACGGCACAAGCAGTATGCTTGGCGGACCTGCGGGATGAGGCTACGGCACGACTGCGCGCTGTCCTCCAGCGAGCCAAAGCCGTTGTAGGGCGGCAGCTCGCGCGGCGCGGGTGCGGGGATGCGCTCCGCCACATTTATGGCTGCCAGCTCAGCCACGGAGCAGCCCTGGCTCTCCTGCGCAGGGGTCACATGCTGGTCTCATGTATTAAGTCTGGAGTGCATGCATGGCCAGGCATAGGTGCCGTTCGCACGAGTGGCACACGAGTCTGTCATCATGACTGTGTTGGAATGCGCTGCAACATGCTTAAACCAGAAGCGTTAGCTCTGCTTTCGTGCCACAAGCAAGGTGGCACAGGCAATCTGTGCATTGCGAGTGTTGCGACAAGGGCGCGCCTGCAGCCACTTGCGCGTGAAGTCGTCGCAGTCGGTGATGAGGAAGTCGCGGCCGTACACGCTTACCGTGCGGCCTATGCGCAGGTCGGCCGGGCCGTAGCAGGCTGCGCGCTCGGGCGCGCCAGCCGCGGCCTTGTGCTCCTGCAAGCCCAGTGCTGTCTGCCCGTCGGCTGGAATGGGGCGACGCTGCGCCTTTCTGCCTTTGCCGACCGCCGGCCAGCTGCACAGCAACCGCTTGGACCGTTATGCAAAGACGTTGCTGTCGAGCACATGCCATCATATGTGGCAGGCGCAGATGAGCCTGCGTCCGCTGTGCAGACCCACTCGCGGCATATCCGCATGCCCCCAGTGGTTGGCAGCATGCAGGGCGGCTGCTGGCAGTGCCCGGCCAGGGCCGGCAGTCAGCGGCGAGCGCCACGGCGGGGCCGCGGACCGGCATGGGCAGCAGGCCGCGGCGCAGGAAGACGGGGAAGGGGTCGCGGCCGGAGTTGCCGTCGCGCGTCTCCAGGATCTCGACGCTGCCGTCCGGGAAGAGGTGCAAGCGGTAGGGCCGCCGGTCGCCGTACAGCGCGGCGCGGTCGTCCCAGACGCAGAAGAAGCGCAGCACCTGCGCCAGGCGCGCGCGCCCTCGCGTACTCCCGCCATATGGCACATGCCCGTGCTGCACGCTCATGCTGCGCACTGCAGCACGGCGCCTTGCGGCGCTGAAGCTGAACGCGTTGCTTTGAAGCATTGGTGGACGCGAGGCTCATGCCGGCGCACTAGGAGCCACGCATGGGTGTTGCAGGGAGGTCAGCAGAGCGCGCGCGCCTTCTTGTCGGCCTCCAGGAACTCGCGCAGGTTGCCCTTGGGGCCGGCCTGGCCGGCCGACAGCCGGCCCAGCTTGGGCGCCGCTGCGCGCGGCAGGACCAGGGTCAAGGTCTTTCAGCAGAGTGCTTGGCCACAAGCAGGCCCGCGAGGCAGCTAAGTCGCTGTCCGGCTTCCCATCAGTCAACATCCCGCCAGAAGCACAGCTGTGGGGATGCTAAGTAGCGCGGGCAACGTAATCAATATTGCAGCTATGTGAAGATCAGCATCAGCATTATAATGGCACATGCCACCAGCACTTACACAGCGTTGCATTGCAGACAGCACCAAGCGCACAGCGCCTAGCCGTATGCTGTCACAGCATACGGCTGGGAGCCGCCACCCTGCTCGAAGCGCAGGTCGCGGCCGGGGTCCCGCACCGGCAGCCGCCTCGCGGCGCCGCCGCGCGCGCGCCTCGATCGCGCCCTCCGGGTAGGGAAGCGCATCGCCTGCGGGCGTACCGCGCGCGGCCAGCCAGGCGCGCGTGAAGCTGTCGGCGTCCACGAGCTGGAACGCGCGCCCGTACAGCGCCACGGGCGCGCCCAGCGCCAGGTCCGCGGGCCGCAGCGGCGCGCCGCCGGCCAGCGTGGCGCTGTGCCGCTTCAGCAGCGCGCCCTGTGCGAGCAGACAGGCGCTGGCGAAGCAGGGGCCGAGGGTCAATCACCGTGCGAGAGCCGGTGCAGCGCTAGGGCCGGCGGCGCGCAGGCATGGCGCGGCGCGCAGCGCTGCACCTGGGGCAGGCCGCTGTTGAGCTGCTTCGGCTCGGTCACGTCCACGGTGTCGTTCGCCAGGTAGTAGCACACCTGCGCATGTGTGCCTGACTGACAGTTAAGCATGCGAGGCGGACCGCTTCACTCTCGCTGCACAGTGCATGTAGCAGTCGCCAAGCGCCTGTGGCAGCGTGCCAGCCTGGCACAGGCATAGCTCTTTGTGTTGTGTGCAGCTGTACACAAAGCCGTACCGGGGCACCCTCACAAACTGAGACCTGCGCTGGCCTGCTGGGTATGCGGCGGGGACATCAAGGAGCGGTGCGCGTACCACGACCCTGCGTACGCGCACGTCCTCTGCGGGGCTCTCTGGCACTCCCTCGATGAAGTACCCCATCCACCGCAGCACCTGCAATGGTCCGTGCTCACCATGCTCACCATGCATCGTCGTAAAACGCCTTGTCCACTTGCAGCATGCGCACTCCGCAGCACCACCCCGCTCAAAGCTGCCGGCTCCGCGAGGCCGGACCGCTTGCCAGTCCTGCAGGCCTCCCGAAGGGCCAGCAGCGCGCCTGGCAGTCGTGCTCCAGCCACTGCGGCGCGCGCGGCGCGGCGCCGTCGGCGTGCGCCGCGCAGCAGCCGGCGGGCGCGCGCGCGGGCTGCGAGGTAGACGCCACCTCGCCCACCACAGGCAGCAGCTCGTCCTCGGCCGCGTTCGCGTAGCCCTTCTGGAAGGTCAGGGTCTGGCCCTTGTAGAACATCCGGTCGCCGGGCGGCGCCTGCGCGCGCGCAGAGGGCGTGCTCGCACAGCGCTCAACGGCGTGCCCGTGCCGGGCTCCAGTCTGTACACCTGGTCACCTGCTCGGCGCACGCCCGCCGCTTTCCTTTCAAGCACAGCCTGCACACGGGTTCGGGCTCGCAGGCATTGGCTGTGACGGGTGGGTAGATATATAGGCAGCTGTGCGGCGGTCAGGAGCTCGGCGCTGGTAAGTCCTTGCTTACCAGACCGCACGGGGCCTCCATCGCACTTTGGCGTACAGTCTCAGGTTGCCAACTTAGGTTAGCACCTGAGGGGCGCTGTAGCCCGGCAGCATCGGGATGGCCGCGCCAGGCATCGCGCTGCGGTTCCTATTTGCCTCAAGGGCTGCACTGTCGAACACAGCGCATAACGTGGTCACCAGACGGTCTTCGGCGCTGCACGCGCTCCCAGCCGTCGAGTTCCTGCTATTCTTGCAGGTATGACTTTGAATCGTGCGCAAGAGTGTGTGATTTTCCACATAGCCTACCTGCGGCAGTGCCTTGCCTGTGCCAGGCCTGTGTCTTTATCAGGCGACAAAAGCAGTGTAGTGTAGACACGCTTTGCCCTTTGGCTCCTGTGTACTTGCTCAGAAGCTTGAGTGCAGCCTAGTACGGCTCTGAGTATTCACTCAGCTTTGTCAGCAGCGAGAGCTGCTTCTACTGTCCTGCTGGCATAGTGCGTGGCGTGGCTGAACCAGGCCTTGCATGACACACGCGTGGCTTGCGCCCAGCCCACTGTGCTTGTCTGGGAGCCGTGCGTGCGCTGAGCTCTTCCAAGGGGTGAGGCGCTGCCAGCCCGCGCGGGCGCGCGCAGCCCTGCACGCGTCGCGCGCCATGTGCGCCAGCGGCGCCGCACCAGTGCGCCTGCAGCAGCTGTACGAGGCCGGCAAGGCGGCCTTTGGCTCAGGCCGCAAGGCGCAGCCCGCGGAGCTGGAGCACCTGCGGCACCTCATGGGTCCGTCGTGTGCCCGCCGCTGGTAAGCTTTGCGCTCGCTGAGCTTGTGCATCGTCTCTGGCTGACTGCGGATCGGGCGCGTTCGAACAGAGGGCCTGCCGCTGTCGGAGCTGGGCCTCCAGCCGGTGGAGGATGCTGCGCCGGTGCGCAAGGCACGACGCTTTTGTAATATGATAATAGTGAACTTGTATATTGTGGTAGAGCCATGAGGCGTTGGGCAGAGTTTTGTGTATGCACGCTGATATACTTGACTTTATGTGTTCTGCTGCAGGAGGGTGCCAGGGAGGCCGGACAGCAGTCTTTCCTCAGCAGGCGCGTGTCTTGTGCTGCTTCAGCAAGGCTCTTGTATACGTTTCGTGGATAGCTGAGCTCGCGCGCTGGTGCAGGGCGTTCGGCCGCCGCAGCAGCGGCGCCCGCAAGTGCGCACCCCAGCGCCTGACAGGCTGCTGTTCCATGCCCTCTGTTAGCTGTGCTCACAGCGCAGCTCATATTATAGCTGATGTGAAAGCTGTGTTCCTTCCTGCTTTCCATGTGGGGCTGTTCGACAACTGCAAGACAACTGCAATACCCTTGCTGCAAATAACATGCAGGCTTTTCCTACCCTACTTTGTACCCTGCCCTATCCCCTGGGTGCCGTACTGTGCCGCTGCCGCGCCAGCAGGCCGCCGCGCGTGGTCACCTACCTGCACGTGCATGAGGACGCGGACCTCAGCCTGGGCGTCTTCTGCCTGCCGCGCGGCGCCTGCCTGCCCCTGCACAACCACCCCAACATGACCGTGCTGTCGCGGTGCGCACGCGCGCGCCCGGCAGGGCCGCGCGGCGGGCGGGCCTCGCTGGTTAGAGTCTGAGGATGTGTGTGGCGCTTGTGTGCTCCTTCTTTGGTTGCACGTCTAGCAACGCAAGCTGGGAGTCAGCCTCAGCATCCACAGCACGGCGGACGCTCAGGTGCTGAAAGCCGTTCTCAGCAGTGCCCCACTCGTACCTGGGGAGACAAGCCGCTAGAAGGTCCTGCTCGTTCTCGACACGCCAGCGTCTGAGGGCTGCCTGTGGCTGCCGCGCAGGGTCATGTATGGCGACATGCACGTGCGCGCCTTTGACTGGGCGGAGCCGGCGCCGGGCGGCGACCCCTGGGCGCCGCGCCGCGCGGCGCTCGTGGCGGACCGCGTCGTCCACGTGCGCGCCCAGGCCCTGGCAGATGCGTGATTGCAAGTATGATACGCATGCGTGGGGTGGACACGCAGCCGGAGGTGCCGCTGTTTTTTGCGGGTTACGTCGTTCACCAGCGCCTGGGTGCTTGGCGTGCGGGAGAGCTGGCGCGTGCGGGAGAGCCGGCGCGTGCGGGAGAGCTGGCGCGTGCGGGAGAGCTGGCGTGAGGGAGGATTGGCGGAAGGAGGGGCAGGGCGCTGCAGCTGGCGGGGTTGCTGTAGTGCACATGCAAGCAGAGCGCCCTGCAGGCAGAGGGCGTGGGGTGTCACGCGCACCTAGGCGGCGCCGCAAGCGAGCGGGGGCGCCGCGGGCGGCAGGCGGGCGAGGCGCCGGCGGTGCTGCAGGCGGCGTCGGGCGGCAACATGCACGCGTTCACAGCGGCGTCCAGCTGCGCGGTGCTGGACCTGCTGGCGCCGCCGTACGACCCGCGCGACCGTGCGCGCCCTGCTTCAGGCCACCCCATGCGGTCATGCTTGTGGCCGCATGGATGCGGGGCATGGCATCCACATGCTGGCTTTGGCGACCTGCCTTCTCACACCTTATGTGGCATTGAGGTATGAGCATGTGCAATTTCAAAAGCTTGGACAGCATCCGCCTCATGCACAGCGTTTGACCAGCATCCATGTACCGATGCGTACGTGCGCGGTGCAGCGGACCGCAACTGCACCTACTACCGCGAGCTGCCCGGCAGCGGTGACATCCCTGGGACTGTGAGACTCCAGGCACGCCTGCCTCGTACATGCCGCCTGCCAACGGTATTACTCATGATGTTTTGCATTGTTTGTTTGGTGCTTGAGGCTCTGGTGCTCAGGCAGCATGTCCTCACGAGGCCTTTGCATACGTACCAGAGCAGCATGTGTCCCAACGTGTAAGCCTCGGTGAACATGACTTTTATGGCTGTGCGAAGCGACCCAGCATGGCTGCTGGGCGGCGCGCTTGGGCCGGGCGCGCGCAACGCCGCCCTCTTGGTGCAGGGACTGACGGTCCTGCACATGCGCTGCAGGCGCATGACCCGCTGAACCAGGACAAGATCGTGCGCGGCGCGTACAGGGGCGCGCGCGTGGCCCCTGTGCGCCACACCGCTGGGTTTGCTGCATAGGCGCTGCCGTGCCATGCACAGCCGTGTACATGCCTGTTCTAATGTGTCTCTTCCCCTGCATATGTGCTTGGCATACTTTGTACTTTTAGACGACAGGTAGCTGCTATGGGTGTCCTGTTTTCTGCCGTGCCGCTACATGGGTTAGATCAGAGTGCCGTCTTCAGCTGGATGAGCAGTACAAGCCATGCGGAGGTCTATGCATCTGCATAGGTTGTAATGCAGCGCTCTGCTTCACGCCTGACTGTGGATGCGCTCACCTTCACGCCCTGTCCAGCATGTCCGTAGTATCTCACGAAGCACTTGCGCATGCTGTCAGCGCAGCCGCTGGAGCGCTATACAAAGTGCATGTGTATGTTTGAGCGCAGGCCAGATAGCTTGCCTATAAGCCTAGCTACTTCACGACCGCACATACACGAACACAAGTATGCACTACGCACACAGCTGCGGCCTGTAATACTCGTGTCCGAGCAGATCCGATGGGCTGCCATAACAGCTCTGGACAGGGCACGCGGCTCCGAACAGGCGTTGAAATCTCAGTCGACAGCGTGCACCGCCTAAACGTAAGCCTAATCTACATAGCTAACCTACCCTAACCTAAAGCTGCTTCTGCCGGGAGGCCGCCAGCTCGCGCGCCAGCTCGCGCGCAAGCCACGACTTGCCCTATCGCGCCGCAGTACCTCAGCACTCACACAGTATGCATGCTATGGTGGCAGGGGTCTGCTTCTGGTCTGTACTCACGATGTATATTGTGATCCAAAATATATTATTAGATCATAATATATGTATGTACAAAGCATTGCACATGCATGTACACTCTGCATGCTCTTTAATTTTCTGATCTTGACATGCAGGCGGCTACCACAAATGAAGGCCGCCTCTGTTCAAAGCATGTACGCAGCAGCGCAACAGGGATGCAGCGCAGCTTGGAGTGCGAAAGCAAGGCTGCAGGGCGGATGCTGTGTGTGTCTGTGTATGGGTGAGTGTTTGCATGCATTACGTGTGTCTCTGTGTCCGCGCGTACGCGCGTGCGAATGCGTAATGAGGAGCACACCGAGCCGGCGGGGCCGCGGATGATGATGACCTGGTGTGACCTGCTCTGCTCCACCAGGCGCTCGAGCACGCCAGTGGGGAAGATGCTTGGCCGATTGCGCTCCACCGTGGCAACGCGTGCGCTGGTGGTAGGCAGCGCCTTGGCGAGCAGGTCTGCAAGGTCCTTCTCCGCCTTGAGGTCCGCCTCCAGGCTGTTTTCTGCCAGGTCGAGCAGGTCGCTCGAGGGCCTGCCAGTGGTGCACCAGCCCAGCCACCGGCCAAGGCAGGTGTTCTCCTGAGCCAGCAGCTAGTCCAGCTCGCCCTCCACCCGCGACTACGGCCGGCAACACAACAGACTGTGAGCAAGTGTTCAGGTGCTTCAACCACCACTCCTGTGCAGGATCAGCTGACTCTCTTCAAGCAGTGTGTAGCTCGCCTTGTTCTCTTTGACGGAGGACATCAGCAGCTCCAGGCGCTTGCTGTAGATGCCGTGCTGGCTGGCCCGCGCAACTGCTGCAGCGCGCTCGAGCCTGCGCTCGAGCGCGCTGATGTTGCGCCTGGCGCTCGGGACCTTCCACTGAGTGCGCTTGCGGAGGCGCCAATCCGCTGTCCAGCAATCAAACGCTTTGAGGAACACAAACACAAAGATCGGCGTAGCTAGCACCACCCACGTTGCTATGTCCACCATGTTAAAAGACTGAGTGAGTGAGTGCTCTGAGTGCTCTTGAAGAAGCATGAGCTTGAGCAAGTCCTGTTATTTATAGGGTTGGGCCATCCCAGTGACCGCATGTGGATTTTGCCTCGTGCAAGCAAGGCAAGGCGGTCAGCTAGGTCCAGGCAAAACTCAGGCGGAAGCTTGACACGAGGCGTGCCAGACTGCTGCAGATGAGGCAGCACGTGCCTGGTGCTCCTCTCATGACTTGATGCATCGTGCGAGCCAGCGGACGTAGGACCGCATTTGCAGCATCAGCAGCGTTTACACACCTGGGACGGTCCTACACTAGGCACACCTGCTCTGATGCACGCTGCCTGCAGTGCTTCATGCTGTTTATAGTGATGGCTCACAGGTTTGTGTGGTATGTGCGATAAGTGAGGAGCGCGCCAGGTGTGCGCTTGGGCACAGAACCTGTTGGCATGCAGCCAAGCGGTTGAAGCCTTGTCTGCGCGTTGTAATACAAAGTGATGATTTGTATGGTGCAGTCATTAATCTGCAGCTGTACACATGCCACGGGCGGAGTTCCGGCTGAGGTTGCATGGCACGCATGACCTGCCAAAGACGCCGTGCTTTGGCCATGAGGGAGAGCTGGCGTGAAGGAGGGGCATGGCGGTGCACCTGGCGGGGTTGCTGTGCAGTGCACATGCAAGCAGAGAGCCTGCAAGCAGAGGGCAGGGGGTGTCATGCGCACCAGGGTGGTGCTGCAAGCGAGCAGAGGCGCCGCGAGCGGTAGGCAGGCGAGGCGCCGGTGGTGCTGCAGACGGCGTCGGGCTGCAACACGCACGCGTTCACCGCGGCGTCCAGCTGTGCGGTGCTGGACCTGTTGCCGCCGCCGTATAACCCGCGCGACCGTGCGCGCCCTACTTCAGGGCCACCCCATGTGATTTTGCTTGGTACCGCGTGGCTGCGGTGCACGGCAATCACATGATGAGACGGATGACCTGCCTTCTCTTCTGTTGTGTGGCATTGAGGTGTGAGCGCGTACAGTGCGTCAAGCGCTCTCTAAAAAGGCAGCCTTCCTTTACCTTTGTCATGGCAGGGTCAGCGACCACCCTGCCTGTGAGCGTGGTTAGTCGAGGCCTTTTGGAAATAAAGCTTGGACAGCATCCACCTTATGCGCAGCATTTGACCAGCGCCCATATGATGATGTGTGTGTGCGCGATGCAGCGGACCGCGACTGCACCTACTACCGCGAGCTGCCCGGCAACGGTGACATTCCTGGGACTATCAGACTCCAGGCACGCCTGCCTAGTACATGCTGCCTGCCAAAGTTGTTATACTTTGTGTTTTTCGATGTGTGTTTGACGCTTGAGGCTCCGGTGCTCAGCAAGCATGTTCTCACGAGGCTTTTGCATACATATGCAGAGCAGCGTGTGTTTAACATGTACGACTCGGTGAGGAAGACTTTGATGGCTATGCCAAGCGGTCCAGCATGGCTGCTGTGTGATGGTGAGCTTGGGCATTGTCCATGGTAGCTTACAAAGTCCTTGTGCATGCTGCAGTGCAGCCGCTGGGGCGCTACACAAAGTGCATGTGTGCAGTGTGTCAGATCGTCAACCTCTTTGTCTAAGAACCATGAACCTGTATGTTGAGTTTCTTACAAGCCACAAATTGAGCAAAGATGAATGTTTATCAACAAACACCTGCAGGTCTGCCTCCTCTTGGCTATCTTTTAACTAGATGGCTAGTTTCAACCATGCTCATGTCAGCTACTGCATCATTTCACACTGTGTGGTTGCTCCTGTGGCGTTACATTCATAGTTCAGCCCAAACTCTCCACTTGACATTTGGAGCTGGTCGCCGTTCTCTGCGCTCTGCCCGAAGCCAGGTGACCACCCTCAGTCTCAGTACATGCCTCGGTCCCCAGATTGGCTGCCCGACCGCATTCAGAGGCCGCAGAGCGCAGCTGCCCGAGGCCTGCAGCTGAGCCCACCATGGCATCTAAAGAAAAGCATGGCATCTAAAGATGCCCGGAGTGCACTGATGGCACTCGCCACCGCATCATGCAGTGACATGCTGTCATTGCATATGCAGACCAGAACACTTACGCCAGGCGCTCGCGCATGCGCTGGACAGCGAGGCTGTCTTCATTAGTCCTTTAACATTGTGTGGGACCTGAGCCGGCGGACGAGCAGCGACAGGGGCGACGCCATCGAGCAGGCACTGGCGCATGCGCTGGACGGCAAGGCTCCTATGTTGTCTTCGACAACGTGTGGGGCTTGAGCCTGGCGGACGAGTGCATCCGCCAGGCTCAGGTCCCACACATCGTGGAGGACACGTTGGAGGCCTTGCCGTCCAGCGCATGCGTCAGCGCCTGGTCGTTGCCGTCGCCCTTGTCGCCCTGCGCGGGCGGAGCCCAGCGGCATGCATGGTGGGGCTGTGCGCTCCGCAATCTGACCATGCACTTGCACAACCTGTCACCCTTCACGGGCCAGGAGCATGCGTGAGCAGCGACGCTGGATTATACAGCTGCACAATGAACACAGGTAGCAAACACTGTCCTCCCCTCGGGCTATGTGCAGTGCTGGTGGAGGCCGGGGGGCGCGCCTTGGCATCAAGTGCTAACAGCACCTTTGCCCGGAGGCCGTACCATAGAGTGGTAGTGAAGGGCAGGCGGTGCCGCTGCTGGTGGTGGAGCGCGGGCGCCGCCGCCGCCTGCTCCCGCGAGGGAGGAGAGCGCGCAGCTGCCGGCAGTCGCGCAGGCATCACCCTCTGAAGCAGAGCTCGTGCTGGCGCAAGAGCGAGGCGGCACGGCCAGCCAGCCTGATGGGGCGGTGGCAGGCCTGCCGGGCACCGCCGTGTAGTGCCAGCACTATGGCCTCATCCGCGGTGCCAACGGCTCCATCCTGGTGTGGACTGCTGGACTCTGCCTGTCACACGCTGTCACAGGGCTACGCTCGTTGCTGCCTGGCGGTGTCTCAAGCCGTGCAGTGGCATCTCAGGGCGTGTCACGCAGACCGCATTACCACGCTCAGGCTCACCTGCTCGAGGCCATGCCCGAGCAGCCGCAGCGCGCGCACCACGCTCGTCGACAGCTCGGGCATTGCCTTGAGCAGGTGAGCCTGGGTGAGGCGGTGCGACCTGCGCGGCAGTGGCGCACGTGACATGCCACGGCATGGCTCAAGACACGGCCAGACAGCCGTGCGCGGTACATGTGACAGGGTGAGTCTTGCAGTCCCCGCCTGGATTGAGCCAGCAACACAGCGGATGAGTCCGTAGGTCCAGCACTACACTGCAGTGCCCAGCCGGCCTGCCAAGGCCCCATCAGGCTGGCTCGCCACGCAGCCTTCCTCACGCGCGCGTTACCGGCCGCGGGCACGCTGATGGAGATGTCGAGCGCGGAGCCCGGCGCGAACATGCTCAGCGCCAGCAGGAGGAGGCGCTCCGGCTCCCCGACCTGCACGCCACCACTGCTCGTCTGCCTGCTGAGGAGCCCGATCGGGACCGCCGGCAAAGGCAAGGCTGCTGCACTTGCACTGCAACGACAGCGCTGCAGTCCGCACTGCAGCTGACGGCACTCGCCTGGTCTATGGTGCAGCGATAGGGACTGCCGCAGCGTGCACTGCTCAGTGGACAGGCCCGAGCTTGGCTGCCGCGCCAGCCTGCGGCATGTCCAGTCCTGGAGGTTAGACCACTGGACATGCCGCAGGCTGGCGCGGCAGCAAACCCAACCTCTCAACCGAGCAGCGCACGCTGCGGCAGTCCCTGGCGCTGCGCTTGACCAGCACCTCCGCCTCGCTGCCGAAGAGCTGGCTGTGCGCCAGCCACATGTGCGCGGCCACCGCGAGGGCCGTCAGCAGGTCGTCGCCCACCTCCAGCAGGTGCGCCGCAAGCGCCTGCAGGCAGACAGGTTCGCTCGCCTTGAGCCCTGCTGCTGTGCCAGTGAACAACAAGCGAGTCCGCATGCAAAGCCGCGCAATGTGACCTGCCCCACCTCTGGCAGAGGCGCAGGCGCGGCCGCAGTCAGCGCGCGCAGCAGGCATGCGCGTCCTCGCGGGCCCACGCCTCCAGCATGCTGCGCCTGCCAGGCTTCAAGGGGCGGATCATCGTCACTACACCCCTGATGTGATCCGCCGAGCCATGCTGGCGCGGCGGAGCACATCAGGAGCGTTGTGACTATGATCTGTCCCATGAAGCCTGGCAGACGCAGCATGCGCTGGACGGCATGACCGGCTACATCGTCCTCGACGACGTGTGGGACCTGAGCCTGGCGGACTCGCTCATCCGCCAGGCTCAGGTCCCACACCTCGGCGAGGGTGAAGTAGCAGGCCTTGCCGTCCAGCGCATGCGCCAGCGCCTGGTCGTTGCTTCCGACCTTGTCGCCCTGCGCAGGCGGCGCCCAGCGTCATGCATGGTGAGGCTGTGCGCTCCGCATGCTGACCATGTACATGCAAAGCCTGTCACCCTGCATGGGCCGGGAGCATACATGTTCAGCGATGCTGCATGCTGCTTCTGCACTGAAGGACAACGTCAACAAGGCCCATATAAAATTGCACATGTGCATGTTTTCCTGCATGTGTAAGATACTCAAACTTCATGAACACGCAGGTGGCTACCACAATGATGACCTCTCCATTTGGAGTGTGTAAGCAGCAGCACAGCATGGAGGGAGCGCAGCCTGGAGCACCAAAGCAAGGCCGCAGGGCAGACGCTGTGTGTGTGTATGTGTGTGCGCACGGCGCGCGCGCACGTGCGCATGCGCTAATGTAAGCACACCGAGCCGGCGGCGCCCCAGAGGATGAGCACGTGCTGCGTACTGCTCTCCTCCACAGGCGCTCAAGCTGGACAGTGGGATGTCGCCTGGCCCGTGGCGCTCCACCGTGACGCGGTGTGCGCCAGTGGCTGGTGACGCCCTGGTGAGGAAGCCGTTCAGGTCCTTCTCGCCCTTCACGCCTGCCTCCAGGCTCCTCTTGGAAACGTCCAGGAGGTCGCTAGAGCGCCTGCCGGGCATCCAACCAGCCCAGCCGTTAGCAAAGGGCACGTGCTTTCTTTAACCAGCAGCCTGGCGACCTCTGCGCAACTCAAAGAAGCTGTGAGCGCAGTGCGAAGCTCGCCTTGGACTCTTCCACAAAAGAGATGGGCAGCGTAAGGCGCTCGCTTTTCAAGCTGCCGGCCAGCCGGCGCCTCTGCAGCGGCCCGCTGCAGCGGCCGCGCACGTCAGGCGCGGCATCAACAAGCTTGAGCGCAAGCTGCTGACCTCTTTAAGTGAAGTCCAAGGCGCGTTTCATACTGCGCACAAGAATCAGCTGAGCCTATGCGACCTTGGTGGTCAAAGCACGTGAGCACTTGCTCACAGTCTCTTTGTATTTGCGGCTATGGGCGCAGGTGGCAAGGGAGGTGAGGTGGACACGCTGCTGGCTGAGGAAAGCACCTGCCTTGGCCGGTGGCTGGGCTGGTGCACACCTGGCAGGCCCTCGAGCGACCTCCTGGACCTGGCAGAGAGGAGCCTGGATGCTGACGTCAAGGCGGAGACGGACCTAGCAGACCACCTCGCCAAGGCGCTGCCAGCCACTGGCGCACACACCGTCACGGTGGAGCGCCAGTGGCCAGGCATCGTTCCCACTGGCGTGCTCGAGGGCCTGGTGGAGCAGAGCAGCATGCACTCAGTGGTCATCCTCAGCTGCTCTGGCTCAGCCATGGCAAGCTTGGGCTGAGCTGAGCAGGTGAGCACAGGGCGCGTCCTGCTCTACCAGCACAGGGCGCAAAGCTTGCAGCTCGGCTCTTGCAGGGTTTGAGCCATCCAAGAGCACACCAGGCCTGCAGCTTATCACCCCTGTTTGATTTGAAAATGGGTTTACAGCACTTGAGAGGTAGCTTGCAAGCAATATGCGATCTGCCATGATCCAGCGGCCCTTGATCCTGATCAACGGCTTGATGCGCTTCAGCTTAAGGACACGCACGCGCATTGTGACTTGCACATCAAGGCTGGCAAAGCAGCACCACTTGAGTCGCTCACCCCATACATCCTCTGCCGGCTGACAGCCATATTGGGCTTGAGCAGCTGCCCGTCTCACGGTGCCCTGCACACAAGCTGCTTGTAGCGGGTTGATATGCCTGCTTCACGTGAACGTGCGAGCTTGTGCAGCTTATAGCCTTGCTTAGTTGTCAAAGACAAGATAAGCTGCGCACACCCCCTGTCCCCCCGCAACTGATCACTCGGCATGCTGAACAAAAGGGGCTGCTGTTTGCAGACTGGGTGCAGTTTGCGACACGAAGCCATGCACCTTGCACTCAGCATGGCGCTCTGCGCTTTGCTTCTGCTCCTTCCAGGCGAGTTCCCTGTTGGTGCTTGAGCAAGATCAACCAGGTACATGTCTGATGCAATTTGGCTGAGTGGGTCAGGCCCCGGTCGTGCACACAATGATACGGCTGCGCTGCTGGCCATCCTGAGCGGCTTGAGCTTTGAGGTGGGGCCATGAGCGCCCCCTGCTCTGAGCAGAGGCAACTTGCGGCCCTTTTACTACAAACTTGCCATGCCATATGCACGTCTTGCACAGCAGAGTGCTGACCAGGCAAGCCAGTCCTTAGCTGCACGCCGCGCGCGTGCAGTCAGCCAGAGATGCGGCAGCGTACAGAGAGAGCTGGAGAGGAGAGGCTTGTCAGAACCAGAGCATTCCTGGCAACCGGTGGACAGGCATCGGCTGCGCGGAAGGCCGCGTAACGGAAGTGCGCCTCAGTGGGGGCGCCAGAGGCAGCCTGGATGGCTTTGGTCAGCTGACCGCCCTGTCAGAGCTGCACCTGGACAGCAACCGGTTCAACGGTAAGTCGCCCTCAACTTGCCTCCACAGAATTTTGCGCGGCTGGGTACCGGCCTATGTGTTGAGCTGTAGATGCCTTCCAGGTTTACACTGGGCATGCGCGCCGACCACACCTCCCTGCCAAGCTCAAGAGCGTGGTATGATGACAACTTGTACAGGCACATCATTATGTACTATGTGGCTCCTTGTCGCATTAACAGCGCCCGCTGCAGGTCTCGCACAGCTGCAACCCGATGTTGCTCGTGCACTCATAGGCTTTTGACATGCAGCTGCCCTGCTGCCAGGTTCTTTGCCTGGCGCCCCCTGGCGCAACCTCACGCGCCTGACACGGCTGACAGTCATAAACAATGCGTTCACGGGGACGCTTCCGCCCGAGCTAGCCGCCACGAGCCTTGAGATACTATTCGTAGACAACAACAGGTTCACGGGTGCGTCGTGGACCTGCTGCCGCTGAGAGGCCAGACCTTGCCTGCCTCTGCCATTCAGACGCTAGCAGTTGTGGCAAGTTTCACCCAAATGGGCCGGTCGCTTAGCAGTCCTGCGCGTACAGGCACATTGCCGCCAGAATATGGCCACCTTGTGAACTTGTCCCATCTGTCTGCAAACAGGAATGGCCTTTCAGGTGCGCACAAGTTGAGAGGTTGGCTGTATGCTCAATGCTTGTGCTGGCTCACCTGCTGGCTGGCCAATCATGCTCAGGATGCACGCAACGCCTGTGCGTCTCTCTCTCTGCAGGTCCCATTCCGGCTATGACGAGTTTGAGGCACTTTTCCGCTAGTGCGCACCCACCCAACCTGGCCTTGTATCCTGAGCCTTTGGCCAGTGAGCGACCTGGCGTGCAGTGCAGGTACCAACAGCATGATGCACAAGTCATACCACATCAGTTTTGAATGTCAGTTTTGAATGTCGAGCACTAGGCAAACAGGTCCGTGCTGACGTGCCCATATATGTGGACGCAGCTGTCTCTCACAGAACAATCTGCTAGGTCTGAAGGGAAGCAGCAAGGTGTGCAGGCAGCAACAGGTTGACTGGGACCTTGCCAGCAGCACCCTGGCGCACGCTGGAGTACTTGTACCTACCCAACAACAGCCTGACAGGCGCGCACGCAGCCCTAGGTTGGCGCAAGCGGAAGGGAGTGGTCTGCAAGCCATGCGCTGCCCAAGAGCATGCGCTTGTCATTAACGCTACACTTGCACCTTCAGAGTTAGTGGTAGACGTGTACGGCTGTGCATGATAGTTTTGGCTGTACAAGGGCGCTCAGCCGCAAACAACCTAGGCCTGGGGCCAATGCAATGATGCGCCGCTCCTGGCTCAGCCTGCGTTTTGCGGCAGGCACGCTTCCTGCAGCATGGGCTGCTCACACCAACCTTACCGCCATATTCCTCTCGCGCAACCAGCTGGCGGGTGTGCACTCTGTGATTCCACTACAACACCCTCGCTGCAGTGCTAAAGTGTGCTGCATCGGCAGTGCAGACTGTTTGCACATGCATTGACCCCCGTCTGCCCCTGTCAGCAACAGCTGTTACAGGCGTCTGTAGCAGGCAGCATCTATATGGCCTGCACTGCAGCATGTTCTGCTTGCCGGGCGCTTATTGAGGCTGCACAGGGCAAGTAACTCAGATCACAGCATGGTGGTGCGGCCTCTGACTGAGGTGCAACGCATCGCATGCAGGGGCGCTTCCTGCAGACTGGTCAGCATTGTTTAAGGTCCGCTACCTCGATCTCTCGCACAACCGGATCAATGGTGGGTTCCCTTGCACTTGCACAGCCAGCTTTTTGCCCTCTCTGCACCCTCTTACCTCTTGCCCTTCATCTCAGCCGCTCAGATTCTCATGTCAAAGATAACAGGGGAGGCCGTTTGAATATACTGCCCGAGACCTGCAGCATACACGCTGGTGACAGGCGTGGGCACAATTGTCCATTTGACGATGCTCATCAGCAACAGCCTAGAGTGCCTGACACGCGGATGTTAGTCTAATTTTACAGGCACCTTGCCGTCAGCGTGGGCCACGATCAAGACCATCAGGTACCAGGTGAAGCAAAATGACAACGTTACCTTTAGGTGGGTTGATGCGGAAAAGCATAGCCTCGACGGTCTTCATCTGGCATACAATGAACTGACAGGGTGCGCCCCCAACCCCTTGCTGCAGCGCCAGCCTGCATGCACAGGCGTCGGCAACAAGCGTGCATGGCTACGGTATGAGAACACCAAGTCATGTCTGCTGCAGGAGCCTACCGCCCTCCTGGGCGCAGATGACCAACCTGTCAACGCTGTCGCTGGAGAGGAACCAGCTGAATGGGTCCCTGCCTGACGCTTGGGGCGCCAACAGCAGCTTTCCCAGCCTGACATCCCTGAGCTTGGTGCGACACTGCCTGGCGCAAGCACGCACTCACCTGCTGATGCCCACCACTGCATGTGCTGTTGAGGACATGCACCCTGACCAGGGCAGGGCTTGACAGACCGGGCCTGCCATGCGCAGGACGACAACGCACTCACAGGCAGCATTCCTGCATCCTGGATGTCCGAGCAAAATGGGCTTCGGTCGCTTAAAGCCATCAGCCTACTCCTGAACAAGCTGAATGGCACGCTGCCGCAGCCAGCGTGTCCAAACAACACATTCTGCCGACCGCATGTGCGCCCTCGTGTGTGGCAGCGCATGCCGCTGCTGCCCTGTACCTGAGTTATTGCTCCAGCTCATGGTATGCTGAAGGCATTCCCAGTGATGCTATGGGCCAGAAGACAACAGTGCACTGAGAAGTGGAAAGGCCGACCCGTGTACTGTGACGCAGCCGGCAACTATCCTGCTGGCGCCCCAGCGCATGGGCTACGGCATGTGCGGCACAGTGCCGCCGCAGCTCTACGTCACCACTGCGCAGAACTTGTACATTACCAGCATCGCGGACGACGGCGCATCTGCTATCAGCAGCGGCGTGGCTGATGTGCCTTGCCCTGGTGCGCCCTCCGTGCGGGCCTGGCCACTGCGGCTTTTCATCGGGGCAGGCCTTGTCTGGGGCCAGGCGTGGTGCTGCTGCAGCACCTTAAGGTGACTGCTGCGTCAATGCATAGTGGGAGCGCTTGTGCACTGCCCCGACCTGCTATACGAGCATTGTGCTGCTAGACAGCCAGCCAGCCAGCCAGACAGACAGTAATACCATTAGTGGTATTGGAGCACTCGGTCATTGTTTTGGAGCCCTGGTAAGTCATGCAAGACTAGGTAACCCCGCATGGACAGGGCAGGCCAAACAGTGTGCGATGCGACCTGCAAGAGGTGCTCTGTGCGGCAAGTGCGGACCCAGCATGTGGAGGGGCTGAGCGCGCAGGACCCCGCTGACGGCCGAGCAGGGTGCCCATCGGTGCAACTGCTGGCACGTGCGCGCTGTGGCCCATGGCAGCTTTATGCCTGCTCGGCCTGTGCTTCTGGCGCCGCCGCGAAGGTAATGCGTAGAAACTCTTCAGCGTACAAGGCGAGTGGCGCCACTGGGCGCTTGTGATGTGCGCAGTGCCCAGGGCGGCTGCACCTCGGATGTGAGGTTCCTGTGATAACAGTGCCTGATGGCGTCTGCTAGCTGCTTGAAGGGCAGCTAACTGCTGCTATTTGCATGCAACAATGCGCCTTTAGCAGCACAAACAGGCACAATTGAGCCAGAGCGCAGAGCACACAGACAGGCTGGGGCAGTAACACCAGCGGCTCTGAGCATGAGTCAGTTCCACGAAACGGTTGACTGCAGCACAACATCCAAATACGAGTACCAGCAATCACGTCAGGCTTCCACTCCCAGTCAACTTATAAGTCTGCTTCCTGGTTGTGAGTCATGCGGTGCTGGCTGCTGATCACATAGCACAGCCTTGCGCACACAACAGCTCTAAGACTCTTGCGGATGTGGAGCTTGCGAGGTCAGCTCCTGTCGCATGACCCGACAGCGTCGGCTAGAGCAAGGGTTAGGGTTGTCATTGAGAGGCAGCTTGCTTAAGCTACATACTAAGGCTTAGTAAGTCCGTCGTCTTAGTAAGACACTAGTCTGCACAGGCCCTGGGTTCAGCTCGACTGCGAGATCAGCTTGACTGCGCCGCCAGCCTGCTTGTGCAAGGCTGCTACCTGCCTGGACGTTGCTGACAGCTAAGTTGCGCACCCCCACTGCAAATGATCACTTGGCACGCTCAAGAAAAAAGGCTGCGTTTGGTGGACTGCACGCAGTTTGCAACAAAGGAGCCACGCACCTCGCACTCAGCATAGCGCTCTGCGCAACGCTTCTGTCACTGCCAGGCATGTTCCTTGCTGGTGCTTGGTCAAGTGCAACACCGCTTCTGTAAAACCCACCTGTGACTGGGTCAGGCCCCGGTGACGCTCAGAACGACACGGCTGCGCTGCTGGGCATCCTAAACAGGTTTGAGGTGGGGCCGCAGCCCCCCTGCTCTGTGCAAACCCAACAGGCCGCCCTTCATACAGTTCAAGTATTCGTGACCTTGCTATGCACGTATTGCACAGCAGAGTGCAGAGCGCAACTGTACAAGCCGGTCAAGTAGTTTCACCGTGTGTGCGCGCAGTCAGCCAAACAGGGGGCAACCTACACAAAAGGCTGGATTGGAGAGGTCTGTCAGAACCAGAGCAACGAGGGGAGTCCTTGGGACGGCATAAAATGCGCAGACGGCCGCGTGACGTTTGTCCACCTGAAGGGGGGCGCCAGTGGCAGCCTGGATGGCTTCGGTCAGCTGACTGCCCTCTCCGAACTGCACCTTGACAACAACTATTTCACCGGTAAGCAACTCAATGCTGCCTCAACACACACTTGCGGCTGGGTAGCGGCCCGTTGCTTGCTCTTGGTGATGTCCAGGGTGTCGCTGGCCAGGCGCGCTGCCCATAGCGCCCTGTGGAGCTCGTGAGCGCAGTGTGCTGCCAGCCCAAAACAGTCATGTCTGATGCATCGAGCTCCCTCGATGCAGTCATTGCATATCTGTACCTGGATTTCGCAAGTGTTCTTGTTGGCCTGCAACACGCTGCACCTGGGCTGCCAGGTACACTGCCTGGCGCCGCTGGCGCAACCTCACGCGCCTGACTTGGCTATCAGTCATGTACAATGCACTCACGGGCACGCTTCCGCCCGAGCTGGCTGCCACAAGCCCGCACCTTTGGGTGCTGTACCTAGGAGGCAACAGGTTCACGGGTGCGCCACAGACCTGCTGGCGCTGAGAGGCCAGAGCCTGCCTGCCTGTGCTGTTCAGATGCAAGGAGTGCTGCACACTGCAGAAGCAGGTCGCTCGCATCAGCCGTTCTGTGCCGTGCAGGCACACTGCCGCCAGAGTATGGCCAGCTTGTGAACTTGACACTCTTTTCTGCAGCGGGTGATGGCCTTTCAGGTGCGCATGACTCAAAAGCAGAGCTGCATGCTCATCGATGCGGCCATCTCACCTGCCAGCTCTGGCCAGAGATGCTGTGGACGCATGCAATGCCTGTGCCTTGGTCTGTGCAGGCACCATTCCGGCAAATATGAGTATGAACATAGAGTTCTTTGATGCTGGTGCGCACCCGCTCAACCTGGCCTAGTACCTCGGCCACATTGCAGCCTGGCACTCGATGCGCACAGCCTCTGCTTTCCGTGAGTGCGGTGGGGGAGCGGTCTGTGCAGAAGTGCATAGATTTGGGCAAGCAGCCTCATTGTAGAACACTCTGCTAGGCCTCATTCAGTCAGTGGGGTGTGCAGGCAGTAACAGGTTCTCTGGAACCCTGCCAGCAGCGCTCCCGCAGAAGCTGAATACTTTGGACATCTCCAATAACAGCCTGACAGGCGCGCACGCAAGGTCGCATCAGGCAGGGTACAAGCGCGCCGCCTGTCAGAGCACTTACACTGTGATTGGAGCGCTGGCTTGGTCTGCCTCTCTTGCATGACAATGCATAAAAGTGGCTGGCGACCAACTGCAAACATGCTACGCTTGGGGCATCTGCAAGCATGCGACATGCCATATGCGCTGGCGGCAGGCTCGCTTCCTGCAGCGTGGGCTGCTCATACCAATCTCACCTTCATATCCCTCGATCGCAACAAGCTGGCGGGTATGCACGCTGTGACTGGTTCACTCCATCACCCATTGCTGCAGTGCACGCGTGTGCTGCACTGGCAGTGCACACTAATCGGTCTCGCTGCATGTCTGTCGGCCCCCTGACGTGCTTCTGACTAAGCTGGTATGTGTCGCATGCAGGGTTGCTCCCTGCAGACTGGGCAGCATTATCAGCTGTCCGAACCATCTTCCTCTTGCGGAACCAGCTCAACGGTGGGCCCTTTATGAATGTGCACAGCCAATGACCCTCTCTTGCAAGTTCTCATCCATAGACCGTCACCCCATCATCTCTGCCGCTCGGGCCCACTGAGCATGAGAACTCGTATGTCATATACCAAGTGCTGAGGTCTCTTTGGACCTCACTTTTGTTTGCGCTCGGCGAGCTGATGTTGGTCTGTATCCGCAGGCACTGTGCCCGCGGCGTGGCTCGCGATGAACAACATCCAGCACTTGGACCTCGATAACAACAGCCTTGGAGGAATTTTACCGGCGATCGATGCGGGGAATTGCAGCCTTGATTTTCTGAGCCTGGCATACAATGCACTGACAGGGTGCGCCCCCAAGCCTCTTGCTGCAGCGCCAGCCTGCGTGCACAGGAGGCTGCTGTGACCGTGCATAGCACTGTGGGTGTTCCCCTGGTCACCAAGAATGTCTGCTGCAGGAGCCTACCGCCCTCCTGGGCAAACATGACCAACCTGTCGGCGCTGTGGCTGGAAAGGAACCAGCTGAGTGGGTCTCTTCCTGACGCTTGGGGCGCCAACAGCAGCTTTCCCAAGCTGCAGTTCCTGCGCTTGGTGCGACACCGCCTGGCGCAAGCGCGCACTGACCTGCAAGTGCCCACAACCTGCGTGCGCTGTACAGACGACATGCATCCAGACCCAAGCAGTGTTTGACAGACCGGCCTGCCACGCGCAGGAGGACAACGCGCTCACAGGCAGCATTCCTGCATCCTGGATGACCGCGGACAACGGGCTTCAGTCTCTGAGAGCAATCAGCCTGCTCCTGAACAAGCTCACCGGCACGCTGCCGCAGCCAGCGTGTCCCAGCAACACGTTCTGCCCATCGCATGTGCGCCCTCGCGTGCGACCGCGCATGCCGCTGCTGCCCTGCACCTGGCTCGCTGCTCCAGAGAGCTGCAGGCTTTACTTGCCTCAGAAAAGTTCTTAGTGTTGCCGAGCCCAAGCAGGCCGCTGTGCAAAATGTATGTGCTGACGTGTGTTGTGTGGCACAGCCGGCAAAAATTGTGCTGGCGCCCCAGCGCAAGGGCTACGGCGTGTGCGGCACCGTGCCGCGGCAGCTCAATGTCACCACTGCGCAAAACCTAAACATCACCAGCATTGCGGATGCTGGCGCAGTTGCTATCCGGAGCAGCGTTGCTGATCTGCCTTGCCCCGGTGCGCCCTTGATGCGGGGCTGGCCAATGCGGCTTGCAGTCTGGGACAGGTGTGGTGCTGCTGCAGCACTTAAAAAGAATACACTAAGAATCTGTCCATGCATAGCGCGGGGACGTGTGTACTGCCTGAACTTGCGTACACAGTGCCCCTTTTGTGCTCTTTGGCGCTAGCCAGACTGGCGCTGTAGACATGCTTGCTTTTGCAATGGGTCATATCTCAGCCCTGGTTTGAGTTCCTGCAGGTGTGATTACAACCTCCACGGACACACAGCAAGGGGTGTTATGGGCTGTCACGCAGGGTGCGCTGCGCCCTGGAAGAGGAGCTCTGTGCAGCGAGTGCAGCCCCAGCATGTGGAGGGCCTGCGCGCGCAGGACCCCGCTGAAGGCCGAGCAGGGCGCCCGTCGATGCAATCGCTAGCGCGTGCGCCGCTGTGGCCCATCGTAGCTCTGCGCCTGCTCGGCCTGTGGCCGCCAAGGTTCTGCGCAAGACCTGGTATGAAAGAGCCGGCTCGCGCCACTGGGGCGCCCGCAGTTGTGCAGGGTGCCCTGGGCCGCTGCACCTTTTGCCTGTGGAATGGTTTGCCTGTGGAATTTATTTGCCAGTGGTAACAGTGGATGACGGCGTCTGCTAGATGAAATTTACGGCGTCTGACTGCTGCCTCTTGCATCGCTTAGCATGCATCTATGTGCCTGTTGCTGCACGGACAAGCGCAATTGTGCCAGAATGCAGAGCAGAGGGACAGGCTGGGGCAGACACACCAGGGCCATGAGATTGCTTCGACAAAAGGCTAGCTGTTGCATCCTAATAAGTCATCAAAAAGTGCACTACTCAAACCAATTTTCGTCCCTCAAGAACGAAGGTGCATGTCTCCTTGAGCTGAAGCGTTCGTCTTATGCCTGTTTGGAGCAGGGCTAGGGTTGCAATTGAGGGGCACCTGGATCTCAAGTATGATCGAGTGTGGATGCCGAGTCTCGTCAAAAGTGGCTCACCAGACACGCTTTTGCTGGTTGATAGCCAGATCGAGCTAAGGTAAGCTGCCCCTACCACTGTGCCCTGCGCACAGGCTGCTTGTAGCTGGGTTGCACGCCTGCTCTGCGTGTGTGTGCTTGCTCTGGGAAGTTCCTGCCACGCTTGACGTTGCTGCAAGTCAGCTGCGCCCTCTTTGTGCAGATTATAATTTACCATGCTCTGAGCATGGCTGCTGTTTGCAGACTGGGTGCAGTCTGCGACAAGGAGCCATGCACCTCGCACTCAGCATAGCGCTATGCGCGACGTTTCTGTTGTTTCATCCAGGCAAGTACCCAGTAGCTGCTTGAATGAGTTTACTGCGCTCATGTGCAAACCCACTCTGGGTGGTTGCGTCAGGGCCCAGCGCCGCCCAGAACGACACCGCTGCGCTGCTGGCCATCCTGAACGGCTTGAGCTTCAAGGTGGGACCTCAGCGCCCGCTGCTTTACGCAGAGCCGACAGGCCGCCATTTGTACTGTCGAAGTGGCCCTGACCGCGCTATGCGCGTGTTGCACGAGTGCGCAACGCCACCGGTCATTCACATTCTATAAAGAACACTGTGCGTGCGCGCAGTCAGCCAAAGAGGCGGACTTCTACACAAAGAGCTGGACTGGAGAGGTCTGCCAGAGAAAAAGCGACGAGGGCAGCCCTTGGAACGGCATTATGTGTGAAGGCGGCCGCGTGACGTTTGTCCACCTGAGGGGGGCCGCCGGTGGCAGCCTGGATGGCTTTGGGCAGCTGACTGCCCTTGAAGAACTGCTTCTTGACAACAACTCTTTCACAGGTACGTCACACACTATGCTGCCTCAACACACACTTGCGATCGGATACCGGTCCATGGCGTGCTCTAGGTCATGTCCAGGGTGTTGCTGGCGAAGCTCATGAACACGGTTTGCAGACAGCCCAGGACAGAAATGCGGATGTGCTTTGCAGCTCCCTCAACGCAGGCATTGCACAGTTGTACCTAGATGTTGCTACTGCACACGTTGGCCTGTAACACGCAGCACCCGGGCTGCCAGGTACACTGCCTGGCGCCGCCTGGCGCAACCTCACGCGCCTGACATGGTTGAACGTGGGCCACAATGCGCTCACGGGCACGGTACCGCCCGAGCTAGCCGCTTCAAGCCCAAACCTTCAGGCGCTGTTCGTAGGTGGCAACAGATTCACGGGTGCGTCATAGACCTGCTGGCGCGAGAGGCCAGAGCTTGCGTGCCTGTTGGGATGCTGCACACTGCAAAAAGCGCTCGTTCGCATCAGCCATTTTGTGCCGTGCGGGCACATTGCTGCCAGAGTATGGCCAGCTTGTGAGCTTGACATGCTGTTCTGCAGCGGGTATAGGCCTTTCAGGTGCGCAGGACTCAAGAGCTTAGCTGCATGCTCATTGATGCGGCCAACTCACTTGCCAGATCTGGCCAGAGATGTGCATGCATGCATGCAACGCCTGTGCCTTGGTCTGTGCAGGCACCATTCCGGCAAACATGAATTTGACGTACCTTGATGCTGGCGCGCACCCACCCAACCTGGCCTAGTACTCGGCCATATTGCAGCCCTGGCATGCAATGCGCGCAGCATCTCCTTCAAGGAGTGCGTCAGACCATGCCAATTCATGTGTCAGTCATGCAAACATAAGCGAGTGCGGTGGGCTAGCGGTCTGAGTAGAAGTGCGCAAACTTCTGCAAGCAGCCTCTTTTTGCAACCTCTGCTAGGCGTTGACAGACAACAAGGGGTGCAGGCGGCAACAGGTTCTCTGGAACCCTGCCAGCAGCGCTCCCGCAGATGATGAAGATGCTGGACTTCTCCAACAACAGCCTGACAGGCGCGCACTCAAGCAGGAGAACCATGCGCTGCCTGTCAGAGCACTCGCCTTGCATAGTCAAAGCTGGCTTGGTATGCCTGTCTAAACGACTACGCATGAAAGTGCTGGCCATGCAAGGGTGAATCACTGCGAACATGCCTGGGGCAGCTGCAAGCATTTAACATGCCATATGCGTTGGCGGCAGGCTCGCTTCCTGCAGCGTGGGCTGCTCACACCAACCTCACCATCATATCTCTCACCGCCAACAAGCTGGCGGGTGTGCACTCAGTGACTGGTCCACTGCATTCACCATTGCTGCAAAAGTGTGCTGCGTTGGCAGTGCACACTATTCAAACTCGCTGCATGTCTGTCGACCCCCTGACACGCTTCTGACTGAGCTGATATGTGTCGCATGCAGGGCCGCTTCCTGCAAATTGGGCAGCATTGTCAAATGTCCGAGCCATCTTTCTCTCGCAGAACCAGCTCAACGGTGGGCCCCTTGTAAAATGTGCACAGGCAATAACCCTCTCTTGCAAGTTTTCAATCATAGACCTTCACCCCTTGCTCTCTGCCGCTCGGGCCCGCTGAACATGGGAACTTAAAAGTTTGATTTACCTCAAGGATATTTTGCCCTGCCACACACACAGCTGGTGACGGTCGTGGGAACATGTCATATGCTATATCACACATGGCATATACTAAGTGCTGAGGTCGAGAGTGTTTAAAGCGCTCGGCGAGCTGATGCTGGTCCGTGTCCACAGGCACTTTGCCGGCAGCATGGATCACGATGAAGAACATCCGGTACCTGGGCATTCAAAACAACAGCCTTAGAGGAACGTTACCGGCGATCGATGCGGGCAATCGCAGCCTTGTATCTGTGCGCCTGGGATACAATGCACTGACAGGGTGCGCCCCAACCCCCTTGCTCAGCGCCAGCCTGCATGCACAGGAGGCAGCTGCAATCGTGCATTGCGCTGTGTTGGTTCACCTGAGCACCGAGTGATGTCTGCTGCAGGAGCCTGCCGCCCTCCTGGGCACAGATGACCAATCTGTCAATCCTGTCGCTGGCAAGGAACCAGCTGAATGGCTCCCTACCTGACGCTTGGGGCGCCAACAACAGCTTCCCCAGCCTGGCATACCTGAGCATGGTGCGGCACTGCCTAGCAAGACTGCGACCAGACCTTGCCCTTGCCGAATTCCATACATGCAGGTGACATGCACCCTGACCAGGGCAGGGCTTGACAGACTTGGTCTGCTATGCGCAGGACGATAATGCGCTCACAGGCAGCATTCCCACATCCTGGATGACCGGGCAGGGTTGCTTGAAGTCGCTGCGAGGATTGAGCCTTGTCCTCAACAAGCTCAACGGCACGCTGCCGCAGCCATCGTGTCCCAACAATACGTTCTGCCGACCAGATGTGCGCCCTCGCATGCGGCCGCGCACGTCGTTGCTGTCCTGCACCTGGCTCGCTGCTCCAGAGAGCTGCAGGCCTTGCTCTGCTCGAAGGGCTGCAGTGGTGTTACCGAGCCCAAGCAGGCCGCTGTGCAAAGCGCATGTGCTGACGTGTGTTGTGTGGCACAGCCGGCAAAAATTGTGCTGGCGCCCCAGCGCAAGGGCTATAGCGTGTGCGGCGCCGTGCCGCCGCAGCTCTACGTCACCACTGTGCAAGACCTGAACATCACCAGCATCGCGGATGTTGGCGCAGTTGCTCTCAACAGCAGCGTTGCTGATGTGCCGTGCCCTGGTGCGCCCTGACTGCATGGCCAGCCAATGCGGCTTGTTGGTGGCAGGCATGGACGTGTCACAGCACCTCAACGTGCCTGCTCTGTTGCTGCACAGCTTGTACACTGCAGGAGAGCTCGCATACCTGGCGGGCTTGGCATGCATACATACTATGTATCACGTAGTGCTGCTAGACAGCCAGCCAGACACTGGTGACATGTTTGCTTTGGGGACACCGGACCCCACATTGCAGCCCTTTGCAGTGCATGTATGACCACTACCTCCGTGGACACGTGTGCATGCGTGACACTTTTGGCTGTCATGTACTCGGTCGTGCATATCAATGATCAAGCGCTGCCCCAGCGTGTGGAGGGACTGTGCGTGCAGGACTCCCGTTACAGGCCGAGCGGGGTGCTCGTCCGCGCAAGCATTGACACGTGCGCCGCTGTGGCCCGCGATATCCTGAGCCTGCTCGTCATGTACTTCTGGCGCCTCCGCAATGGTAGTGCGTGAAGTATGGAGTAAAAGAGCGAGTGGCGCCACTGGGCCGCCCGAGATGTGCACTGTGCCCGGGGCGGCTGTACCTCGTGTGATATGTGGCTGTTGAAGCAGTGCGTAATAGCGCTTGCTAGGTTTGGGAAACTGTCTGCCCTTTTTTACGTTGCGATATCGTGCTAATATGCGCCTGCAGCAGCATGGACAGGCGTGATCATACCAGAGTGCAGAGCAGGGTGACAGGCTGGGGAAGAAACACCCAGCGGTAGTGCGCGTGAGATCGGTTCCACAAAAGCTTGACCGTCCGTGACTGCTGCACAGCACTCTATAATAACATCATCAAATAACAACAGCAGCCATATTAGCTTTCCCAGTCAACTTGTGAGTCTGCTTCCTACAACCTGCGACCACGTGGTGCTGGCGTTTGTGCTGCTGGCCGAATAGCAGAGCCTTGCGCGCCCAACAGCTCTAAGACCGGTGCGGATGTCGGAGCTTGCCTTATCTCAGGGCACAAAGCATTGCCTGTTGAAAGTAGGGTTAGGGTTGCCATTTGCGAGGTACCTGAGAGGTGTTTTGCGCGCACGTTGGACCGGGAGCACGATCAGCAGCACGGGGGCCCCAGATCAACGGTCAGATCGCCTACCACGGTGCCTCGCATTACGCGGTGTCTTGCAGGTGGGTGTCGTGCCTGCTTTACATGAGCGTGCCTGCTTGTGCAAGGCTGCTACTTTGCCTGAACGTTGCTGACAAGCTAATTTGCGCGCTCCCTTTGCAAGTGATCACTTGGCAAGCTCAAGGCAAAGGGCTGCTGTTTGCAGACTGGGTGCAGTTTGCAACAAGGCGCCATGCACCTCGCACTCAGCATAGCGCTCTGCGCGTCGCTTCTGTTGTTTCAACCAGGCAAGTGCCCAGTAGCTGCTTGTACGTTTGCAACAGTGCTCCTGTTTAAACCCACTCTGGGTTGTTGCTTCAGGGCCCAGCGACGCCCAGAACGACACGGCTGCGCTGCTGGCCATCCTGAACGGCTTGAGTTTCGAGGTGGGGCCTCAGCGCCCGCTGCTCTGTGCAGAGCCAATAGGCCACCCTTCTCTGCTCTACTCTACTCTGTATTATGATATATGTTGCCACGACCTTGCTATGCACGTGTTGCAAAACAGAGTGCGCACTGCGACCAGACTAGCCGTTTGCTCAGCATCAGTTGGCATGCGCGCAGTCTGCCCAACAGGCGGCAGACTACCACAAGAACTGGACTGGAGAGGTCTGTCGCCAGAACCAAGGCGACCCGGGCAGTAACTGGTCAGGCATCTGGTGCCGCAAAGGCCGTGTGGCGGATCTGCGCTTGAAGGGGGGCGCCAGTGGTAGCCTGGATGGCTTCGGTCAGCTGACTGCCCTCTGGAGACTGCAACTTGACGACAACCAGTTCAACGGTGAGTCACACTCAACTGCCTCGACACACATGTGCGGGGTGGATGTTTCGCCTACAGCTTGCTGCAGGTGCTTTCCATGTTGTACTGGCCAGCTGCGCTGCCCATAGCTCCCCTTATGCTTGTGAGCGCTGTTTGATAACAACCCAGTGCAGATGTCTTATCAGCTCCCTCAAAACATCCGTCGACAGTGCCAGGCATAAGCTCTTAGCACAGCTGTACCTGGTTGTATTGAAAGTGCACACATGGGCGTCTGACATGCAGCTCCCGTGCTGCCAGGCACACTGCCGGGCGCCGCCTGGCGCAACCTCACGCGCCTGGAATGGCTATCAATGAATAGAAATGCGCTCACGGGCACGTTACCGCCCGAACTGGCTGCCGCGAGCCCGGGTCTTCAGATTATGTCCTTGGCCAGCAACAGGTTCACGGGTGCGTAATAGTCGTGCTGGCGCTCAGCCAGCACGGCCAGAACTTGCCTGCCTCGCCTGAACTCTGTTGTTTGAGCATGCAGTGCACGTTGCATGATGTGAGTTAAAGGGTTTCAATTACGCCATGCAGGCACATTGCCGCCAGGCTACGGCCAGCTCGTGAACTTGACATTATTTTCTGCAGGGAACAACGGTCTTTCAGGTGCGCACGAATCAAGAGCTGAGCTGCATGCTCATCGATGCGGCCACTCATTCTCCAGCTCTAGCCAGACATGCTGAGGATGCATGCAACGCCTGTGCCTTGGTCTGTGCAGGTCCCATTCCGGCAATTGTGAACACGAACCTGACGTACTTTGAAGCTCGTGCGCACCTATGCAACCTGGCCCAGTGCGTTGGCCAGATTGCAGCCTGCATGCAATGCGCGGAGGATCTGCTTTCAATGAATGCATGTACCACACCACTTCATTTTGTAGTCTGCGCTTTGCAACTAAGAAGTGATTGCGATGAGCACACGGGTCTGTGCACAAATGCGCGGCTTATGAATGCAGCACTTTTTGTAAACTCTCTGCTAGGCCTTAACAGACAGCAAGGCGTGCAGGCAGCAACATGTTCTCTGGAACCCTGCCAACAGCTCTCCCGCAGGAGCTCCAGCTTTTGGACATCTCCAGCAACAGCCTGACAGGCGCGCACGCAAGGTTGCAGCATGCAGGATAGCACGCTGCCTGTCAGGGCACTTGCATTGCAAATGGAGCTGGCCTGGTCTGCCTATCTTGATCGATTAGGCACAGAACTGCTGGCCTAGCAAGGGCGATCTACTGCACACATGCTACGCCTGGGGCAGCTGCAAACGTGCAACACGCCATGTGCGTTGGCGCCAGGCTCGCTTCCTGCTGCGTGGGCTGCACTAACCAACCTCACTTATATATTCCTCTCACGCAACAAGCTGGCGGGTATGCACTCTGTGACTGGTCCACATCATCACACATTGCTGCAGTGCGCAAGCGTGCTGAACTGGCAGTGCATACTGTTCGTGCTCGCTGCATGTCTATCGACCCCCCGACGTGCTGCTGATTGAGCTGACATGTGCCGCATGCAGGGCCGCTTCCTGCAGACTGGGCAGCATTGTCACATGTCCAAGGCATTCGGCTCTCGGACAACCAGCTTAATGGTGGGTCACTTATGAATGTGCACAGTCAGTTCATAAACCTGTCATGCAAGTTCTCATCAGTCGACCTTCATCTTCCGCTGCTCGGTCCCTTAGATGTCTGCTGCACATGAAGACCAAAAGTATGACCTTCTGATGATCTCTTGCTGAGCCAACACAGCTTATTATATTTGTGATCAACGTTTCGTACAACATTACGCCACCAACAGTGCTTTGGAATGAATGTTGACAAGCTTGACAAGCGCTCAGCGAGCTGATGTTAATCTGTGTCTTCAGGCACTTTGCCGGCGGCATGGATCACGATGAAGAACATCAAGTACCTGGACCTCCAAAACATTAGCCTTGGAGGAACCTTACCTGCAATCGATGCAGGAAATTGCAGCCTTTTAGCTCTGAGCCTGGTATATAATGCACTGACAGGGTGCGCCCCAAGCCCCTTGCTCAGTGCCAGCCTACATGCATAGGAGGCCGCTGCAACCGTGCATAGCATCGTGGATGTTCACCTGGGCACCGAGCATGTCTGCTGCAGGAGCCTACCGCCCTCCTGGGCACAGATGACCAACCTCTCAACGCTTTTGCTGGAGGGGAACCAGCTGAGTGGCTCCCTACCTGACGCTTGGGGCGCCAACAACAGCTTTGCCAGCCTGGCAACCCTGAGCTTGGTGCGACACTGCCCGGCGCAAGCACGCAGTATTGACACATACAGGGAGCGTGAACCCTTGCCATCGCTTGACAGGGCTTGACAGACTGGGCCTGCCATGCGCAGGATGACAATGCGCTCACAGGCAGCATTCCTGCATCCTGGATGACCGGGCAGAATTGCTTCAAATCGCTGCAAGTCCTCAGCCTTCTCCTCAACAAGCTAAACGGCACGTTGCCGCAGCCATCGTGTCCGAACAACACGTTCTGCCGACCTCACGTGCGCCCTTTGCATGCGGCGGCGCATTTTGCTGCTGCCCAGCACCTGGCCCGTATTTCCAGGCCATAGCAGGCCATGTTTTTATGAAGGTGTGTGTCTGCTAATGACCCCAAGCAGGGCGCTTTACAAAGTGCATATGCTGACATTTGTTTTTGGCACAGCCGGCAACCATTGCGCTGGTGCCCCAGCGCAAGGGCTACGGCATGTGCGGCACCGTGCCGCCGCAGCTCTATGTCATTACTGCAGAGAGTCAGTCCATCACCAGCATGACAGACGATGGCGCATCTCGTGATATCGGGAGCATTGATGATATGCCTTGCTTTGGTGCGCACTGTGTGCGGGGCTGGCAATGCCGTTTGTGGTCTGGGCATGCATGGTGTTGCGGAAACACCCTTGAGGTAAGTGCTAGTCTATGCAAACTTGTGGCAGCTTCTGCACTGCCCAGACATGCAATACATGCACAGTGCCTCTGTTGCACTTTGTTTTTCTCGCTAGCCATCCAAACAGGCGCTAAATATAAGCTTGCTGTTGCAACAGCACTGAGTCATAACTTAGCCCTGGTATGAAGTCTTGCAGGTGTTATTGCACCCTCCCTGGACACACAGCAAGATGGGCTGTTATGCAGTGTGCGCTGCGCTTTGGAACAGGTACTCTGTTCAGCAAGTGCGGACCCAGCATGTGGAGGGCCTGCGCGCGCAGGACCACGTTGAAGGCCGAGCAGGGCGCCCGTCGGTGCAAGTGCTGGCACGTGCGCCGCTGTGGCCCATAGTAGCCCTGGGCCTGATCGGCCTGTGATTCTGGCGCCGTTGTCAAGGTTTTGCGCAAAACATGGATTGAACGAGGCTGAGTCGCGCCACCGGGGCGTCCAGAGTTGCGCACGAGACGGCTGATCCTCGTGTGTGACGTGCTTGTGGAAGCAGTGCGTGATGGCACTTGCTAGGTGCTTTTTGGGAGGGCAGGTTCACTCATTTCCACTGGTTCGCTGATAACTCTTTTTTCAGAATCTGCTTTTGCATTGCCCAGCTTGCAACAATGCGCCTGCAGCAGCATGGACAGGCATGATTGTGCTACAGCGCAGAGCAGGGACAGGCTGGGGCAGAAACACCAGCGGCCCTGAGCGTGAGGTCAGTTCCACGAAATGATTGACTGCTGCACAATGTTCTAAATATTCAAATTAGAGTACCAGCAACCACATCAGTTTTCCACTCCCAGTCAACTTATAATCTGCTTCCTGGCTGTGAGTCATGCGGTACTGGCTACTGATCACACAGCACAGCCTTGCGCACCCAACAGCTCTAAGACTCTTGCAGATTTTGGAGCTTGCTAGGTCCGTCACAGCTCAAGCCTCAATGGGGCACAAGGTCGTTGTTGCTGGAGCACCAAGGTCATGCCTGTTTGGGGTAGGGCTAGGAGTTGCACTTACGAGGTAGTTCCGAATGTATGAATCAGTTTGCTGGATCGTGCTGCACGCCGTGACCATGCGTAGACTGCGTATAAATTTAGGAGACACGCACGCGCGTTCTGACTTGCTGATCAAGGATAGCAGCGCAGCACCACTGTGTTTCCAAACCCAGGCGCCCTCTGCGGGCTGACAACCAGGCCAGGTTCAAGAAAGCTGCTCCTACCAAGGTGCCCTGCACTCACGCTGTTGCAAACTGGGTGCAGTCTGCGACGCGGAGCCATGCACCTCGCACTCAGCATAGCGCTCTGCACAACGCTTCTATATTTCCACCCAGGCAAGTGCCCAGTAGCTGCTTGAAAGTGTTCAACAAGGCTCCTGTGCAATTCCACTCTGGCTGGTTGCGTCAGGGCCCAGCGACGCCCAGAACGACACGGCTGCGCTGCTGGCCATCCTGAACGGCTTGAGCTTCGAGGTGACGCCTCAGCGCCCGCCGCTCTGTGCAGAGCCAATAGGCCACCCTTCTCTGCTCTACTCTACTCTGTATTATGATATATGTTGCCACGACCTTGCTGTGCACGTGTTGCACAGCAGAAAGCGCACTGCGAGCAGACAAGCCGTTTGCTCAGCTCCATTTGCATGCGCGCAGTCAGCCCAACAGGCGGCAGACTACCGCAGGAATTGGACTGGAGAGGTCTGTCGCCAAAGCCAAGGCAACCCGGTCAACCACTGGTCAGGCATCGGCTGCGTAAACGGCCGCGTAACAGACGTGCGCTTGAGGGGGGGCGCCAGTGGCAGCCTGGATGGCTTCGGTCAGCTGACTGCCCTTGAAATATTGTACCTTGACGACAATCAGTTTCACGGAGCGTCACACTCAACTGCCCCAACACCCACATGCGGGGTGGATGTTTCGCACTTACAGCGTGCTGTAGGGTGCTATCCAGGTTGTGCTGGCCAGGCGCGTTGCCAACAGCTCCCTGCAAATCTCACGAGCGCTAGTGTGAAACAACGCAGTCCAGGTGTAACTCGCAGCTTCCGTATCACATCCCTCAACAGTGCCGGGTATCAGCTCTTGCACAGCTGTACCTGGTTGTTATGAAAGTGCACACACGGGCGTGTAACATGCAGCTCCGGTGCTGCCAGGCACACTGCCGGGCGCTGCCTGGCGCAACCTCACGCGCCTGATGTCTCTAGCGGTGGGCAACAACTCGCTCACGGGCACGCTACCGCCTGAGCTGGCTGCCACGAGCCCGCGTCTTCAGGCTCTTATCTTAGGCATGAACAGGTTCACGGGTGCGTCATAAACCTGCTGGCGCTGAGCGCACAAATTTGAGCCAGCCTCTGCTGTTTGAAGAAAGGCAAGCAGTAGTGCATGTTGCAGAAGCGCTTTGCTCGCATCAGCCACATTGCGCCGTGCAGGCGCACTGCCACCAGAGTGTGGCCAGCTCATAGCTTGACGTACTTGTGTAGCCCTGAATGGTCACATCGTGTACGCTTACATCATGATGTACTATGCAGGTCCCTCATCGCAGTCATGGCGCCCGCTGCAGCCCTTGCACAGCGGCACCTGTGTGTCGTTACTGTCTGTGTTCAAGTGGCTTGTGACGCGCAGCTGCCGTGCTGCCAGGTACACTGCCTGGCGCCGCCTGGCGCAACCTGACGCGCCTGCAGTCGCTATTGGTGAATGATAATGCACTTACGGGCAAGCTACCGCCCGAGCTGGCTGCCACGAGCCCGCGTCTTTCTACGCTCTTGTTACACCACAACGGGTTCACGGGTGCGTCAAAGGCTTGCTCAAATGCATGCAGAACTGCGCACTGCACTGAAGAGTCAGTCGCAAGGTGCCTGCGCCGTGCAGGGACATTGCCGCCAGAGTATGGCCGGCTCGTGAACCTGACATTTTTGTCCGCAAGGGATAATGGTCTTTCAGGTGCGCACGGGGTGACAGGCTGGCTGCATGCTCATTGCTCATGCTGGCTGATCTGCTGGCTGGCCAATCACGCTCAGGCGCGCACTGCGAGTGTCTCTCTCTGCAGGTCCCATCCCGGCTATGCCGATGAACTTGGAGGAGTTTGACATTGGTACGCACCCACTCAACCTGGCCTTGTACCTTGTGGCCTTGGCTAGAGTGCGGCCTGGCGTGCAGGACACACAGCAGCAGTCTGAATCGCACAAGTTATGCCATCCCACATATGATTTCCAGCGCTAGACCGGTTTTGGCTGCTTGCCCAGTTGTACGGAGGCTGCATCTCACGACCCACTCTGCTGGGCCTGATTGGAGGCAGCAAGGTGTGCAGGCAGCAACCGGCTTACTGGAACCCTGCCAGCAGCACTCGGGCAGAACCTTCAAGTTTTGAACATGTCCGACAACAGCCTAACAGGCGCGCACGCACCTCTGAGATTGCAGCAAGCAGAAGGTGTTGTTCTGCCAGCCATGCGCTGCCTCCAAGAGCATGCGTTCATTAGTTAGTATGTTGCACATATGCTGAAGTATCCCTAGGCTCATGCGGCTGTGCATAATGTTTCCTGTACAAGGGCTGTACAAGGGCATTGGCCGCAAACAGCCTATGCCGGGGGCCGCTGCAAAGCTCTACCACTCCTTGCTGAGCCTGCGCTGGCGGCAGGCTCGCTTCCTGCAGCGTGGGCTGCTCACACCAACCTCTCCACAGTTGACCTCTCGCGCAACAAGCTGGAGGGTGTGCACTCTGTGACTGGTCCACTCCATCACTCTTTGCTCAAGTGTGCTGCATCGGCAGTACATGCTAATCATGCTCGTTGCGCGTGCATTGGCCCCGTCTGCCACTGTCAGCAGCGTGTGTTACAGGAGTCTGTGGCAGGCAGCATTTGGACTGCCATTGGCTGCCTGCACTGCAGCACATAATGCTTGCCGAGCGCGGGTTGAGCTTGCAAAGGGTAATAGGTCAAAATGTGGTTGAGCAGCCTCTGACAGGGTTAAACTGCATTGCATGCAGGGTCGCTTCCTGCAGACTGGGCTGCACTGCTCAACGTCTCCAACATCAATCTCTCGCACAATCATCTCAATGGTGGGTTGCCGTGCACTTGGGACAGCCGGTTCATAAATCTCTTTGCAAGCTCCCGTTATGAACCTCGTTCCTGCATCTCAGCCGCTGATATCCTCACATATCAAGCAACACGCGGAAGAACGGTGCCTGCATTCACGTTGCTTAGGACCTGCAGCACACAGCTGGTGACAAGCGTGGGCACACATGTCCGCTTGTTGGAGCTTATCAACATGAGCTTGAAGAGCTTGGCGCGCGGATGTTGTTCTGTGTGACAGGCACCTTGCCATCAACGTGGGACGCGATCAAGACCGTCTGGCACCAGGTCCTCAAAAATGACAGCGGAATCTTACGGGTGGTCGATGCGGAGAAGCACGGCCTTGACAATCTTGATCTGGCATACAATGCACTGACAGGGTGCGCCTCAAACCCCTGCTGAGGCGCCACCCTGCATGCACAGGCGCACTTGCAACCGTGCATGGCTTCCAAAGTGAATACCAAACGATGTCTGCTGCAGGAGCCTGCCGCCCTCCTGGGCACAGATGACCAACCTGTCAACGCTGTGGCTGGAAAGGAACCAGCTGAGTGGGTCTCTTCCTGACGCTTGGGGCGCCAACAGCAGTTTTCCCAGCCTGCAATCCCTGAGCTTGGTGCGATACTGCCCTGGGCAAGCACGCCCTGACCCTGCAAGCGCCCTCAACTGCATTCGCTGTACAGGTGACACGCATTCTGACCAGGGCAGGTTGTTGGATCCCGCCTGCCGCGTGCAGGACGACAATGCGCTCACGGGCAGCATTCCTGCATCCTGGATGACCGGGCACAGCGGGCTTCACTCGCTGAGAGCAGTCAGCCTGCTCCTGAACAAGCTCAACGGCACGCTGCCGCAGCCATCGTGTCCCAACAACACGTTTTGCCAACCATATGTGCGCCCTTGCGTGCGACCGCGCATGTCGCTGCTGCCCTGCACCTGGCCCGCTGCTCCTAGAGAGCTGCAGGCTTTACTTGCCTCAAAAGCATGCGTAGTGGTACTGAGCCCAAGTAGCGCAGTGCAAAGTGCATGTGCTGACATGCGTTGTGTGTTACAGGCGGCAACTATTGTGCTGGCGCCCCAGCGCAAGGGCTACGGCGTGTGCGGCACCGTGCCGCCGCAGCTCAATGTCTTTACTGCAGGAAACCTAAACATCACCAGCATTGCGGATAATGGCGCATTTGCTATCCGGAACAGCGTTGCTGATCTGCCTTGCCCCGGTGCGCCCTTGATGCGGGGCTGGCCAATGCGGCTTGCAGTCTGGGACAGATGTGGTATTTCTGCAACACTTCAAAATAATTGCTCTGTCCGTGCATAGCGCGAGAGCTTGCGCTCTGCCCAGACATGCGTATACAGTGCCCATTTTGTGCTCTTTGGCGCTCGACAGCCAACCAGGCGCTGTAGACATGCTCACTTTTGCCACAGCACTGGGTCATATCAAAGCTCTGGCGCGAAGTCCTGCAGGTGTGGTAACATCCTCCACGGACACACCGCAGGTTGGGCTGTCACGCAGTGTGCGCTGTTCTCTGGAAGAGGTGCTCTGTGCAGCAAATGCGGACCCAGCATGTGGAGGGGCTGCGCGCGCAGGTCCCCGCTGAAGGCCGAGCAGGGTGTCAGTCGGTGTGACTGCTGGCACGTGCGCCGCTGTGGCTCATGGCAGCCCTGGGTCGGCTCGGCTTGCGCTTCTGGCGCCGCCGCCAAGGTATGTGTGGAAAGAGGAGTGCAGAGGGTGAGTCGCGCCACTGGGGCGCCCGGAGATGTGCACGGTGCCCGAGGCGGTTGCACCTCGGATTTGAGGTGCCTGTGGATGCAGTGTGTGATAGTGATTGCTAGCTGCTGCAAAGGCAGGTAATTGCTGCTGTTTGCATCGCCCAGCTGCCTGCAATGCGCCTGCAGCCGCATGGACAGGCACGATCATGCTACAGCGCAGAGCAGAGGGACAGGCTGGGGCAGAAACACCAGCGGCTCTGAGCGCGAAATGGGTTCCATGAAAGGTTTTACTGCTGCACAACAATGTAAATGTTAAAATAAGAGTACCAGCAATCACGTCAGGGTTCCACTCCCGGTCAACTTGTAAGTTTGAGTCATGCGGTGCTGGCTGCTGATCACACAGCACAGCCTTGCGCAACCAACAGCTCTGACTCGTGCGGATGTTCGACCCAGCAAGTCCGTCACAGATCAAGAAGGTTGCCTGTTTGGGGTAGAGCTAGGGTTGCACTTACGAGGTAGTTGCGCAGCATCTATGAATGAATCAGTTCGGAGAGCCGCCGTGTTACTTGCTGATCAAGGCTCGCGCAGCACCACTGAGTTGCCAACCCCAGGCGCCCTCTGCAGGCTGACAGCCAGACCGGGCTAAAAAAAGCTGCCCCCACCACGGTGCCCTGCACACTCGCTGCCTGTAGCTGGGTGGCACGCCTGCTTCATATGTCTGTGCCTGCTGGGACCCCTTGCTTGACGTTGCTTTGAAGTCAGCTGTGCATTACTTTGCAACTGATCACTTGGCGCGCTCAGCAACTGGGCTGCTGTTTGCAGCCTGAGTGGAGTTTGCAACACGTCAAAATGCACGTCGCACTCAGCATAGCGCTCTGCGCGTCGCTTCTGTTGTTTCCAGGTAAGCAGGAAATGACAGGATTGTTGCTGAATATTCCAACAATGCACCCACCTGTGTGTGGTTGCGTCAGGACCCAGCAACGCCCAGAACGACACTGCTGGGCTGCTGGCCGTCCTGAGCAGCTTGAGCTTCAAGGTATCGCCTCAACGCTCCCTGCTCTGAGCAGAGGCAATAGCCGCCCTTCTTTACTGTCAAAACTGCGACGCCCTTGCTAATGCAGATCTTGCACAGCAGAGTGCCTACCAGATAAGCCAGTTTCTCAGTGACTCGTGTCTTGCGCGCGCAGTCACCCACAGATATGACAGCCTACACGAAAAGCTGGACTGGACTGGCGTGTCAGAACCAGAGCATCCGTAGCAACCAGTGGTCAGGCATCGGCTGCGCAGACGGCCGCGTAACATACGTGCGCCTGAGTGGGGCCGCCAGTGGCAGCCTGGATGGCTTCGGACAGCTGACTGCCCTCGAAGAACTGCACCTTGAAGACAATAAATTCAACGCAAGTCACCCTCAACTTGCCTCCCCACACACATGCGGCTGGGTATCTGCCCAGACACTGTGTATGAGTGCCTTCCAGGTCGTCAATGGCCATGCGCGCTGCCCACAGCTCCCTGCCAAGCTCACGAGCGCGGTGTGCTGACAGTGTGTACAGGCGCATCATGACGAACTATGCGGCTCCCTTGTCGTACTCATAGCGCCCGCTGCAGGTCTTGCACAGCTGTATTCAGATATTGCTAGTGCACACACGGGCGTGTGACATGCAGCTACCGTGCTGCCAGGCACACTGCCTGGCGCCGCCTGGCGTAACCTCACGCGCCTGACATGGCTATCAGTCATGAACAACGCGCTCACGGGCACGCTACCGCCTGAGCTAGCTGCCTCCAGCCCGCATCTTCGGATGCTGTTCTTGGACTACAACAGGTTCACGGGTGCGTCACAGACCTGCTGCGCTGAGGGGCCAGAGCTTGCCTGCCTCTGCTGTTCAGATGCAAGCAGTATTGCGCACTGCACAGGTTCGGTTGCAGGTTCGGTTGCTTCAGCAGTCTGCACGTGCAGGCACCTTGCCGCCAGAGTATGGCCAGCTCGTGAAACTGACACATCTGTCTGCAAGCGATAATGGTCTTTCAGGTGCGCACGAATCACATGGTTGGCCGTATGCTCATTGCTTGTGCTTTCTTGTCTGCTTGCTGGTCAAAGATGCTCAGGATGCATGCAATGCCAGTGCCTCTGTCTATGCAGGTCCCATCCCGCCTATGCCGAAGTTGGAGTCCTTTTACATTGGTACGCACCCACTCAACCTGGCCTTGTACCTTGTGGCCTTTGCCAGAGTGCGGTGTGGACGTGCAGCACACGCAGCAGCAGTCTGAAGCGCACAAGTCATAGGACTGTTCAAACCGGTCTTGGCTGCTTGCCCAGTTGTATGGACGCAGCTGCGTCTCTCACATAGCACTCTTTTCGGCCTGTAGAAACACAGCAAGGTGTGCAGGCAACAACAGGTTGTCTGGGACCCTGCCAGCAGCACTCTCGCAGAAGCTTGGAGAGCTCCACCTCAACAACAACAGCCTAACAAGCGCGCATGCAGTTGTGAAATTTCAGCAAGCAGAAGCAAATAGTCTGCGAGCCATGCGCTGCCTCCAAGTGCATGCGCATGTTATTTACATGACAACCGTACAACGGCTGTGCATGAAAGCTTGCTGTGCAAGGGCGGTCAGCCAAATTAAATTGAGCTGGGGCCGCTGCAAAGATGCAGCACTCCTGGCTGAGCCTGCGTTTGCGGCAGGCACGCTTCCTGCAGCGTGGGCTGCTCACACCAACCTCACCATGATCGACCTCTCGCGCAACAAGCTGGAGGGTATACAATCAAATTGTCCACTCCATCACCCTTGCTGCTGTGCTCAATGATGCTGCATCAGCAGTGCATACTGTTCGTGCTTGTTGCATGTGCACTGATCCACATCTGCCACTGTTCGCAGCAGATATCACAGATGTCTGTGACAGGCATCCCATAGATTGCCATTGGCTGCCTGCAACGCAGCATGTTGCGCTTGCCGAGCGCTTGTTGAGTCTGCACAGGGTCATGAGGGAAAACGTGTGTTGAGCGGCCTCTGATGAGCTGAATGAGCTGATGAGCTGAATGATATTGCATGCAGGGGCGCTCCCTGACAACTGGGCAGCATTGCTCAACGTGCGTGCCATCGAGCTCTCGCACAACCATCTCAACGGTGGGTGTCCTGCGCTTAACCAGCCGATTCAAAAACCCCTGCAAGCTCTCATCTTGTACCTCCAGCCCTCATCATCAGCCATTCAAATCCGCACATGTCAAACACAACAGGGGGAAACAGTGCTTGCATTCGTGTTGCCTAAGACCTGCAGCAACACAGCTGGTGACAGGCATGGGCGCACATGTCCGCTAGAGCTGATCAACAAGAGCCTGAAGAGCTTGGGGCGCGGTACAGGCACTTTGCCGTCAAGGTGGGCCACGATCAAGACCGTCAGGTACCTCACACAAAATAATGATAACGGAACCTTAAGGCTGGTCGATGCGGAGAAGCACAGCCTCGACAAGCTTGATCTGGCATACAACGCACTTACAGGGTGCGCCCCCAACCACTGCTGCAGCGCTAGCCTGCACAGGAGGCTGCTGCAAGCGTGCATGGCTTCAGAGCTGACAACCTACGATGTCTGCTGCAGGAGCCTACCGCCCTCCTGGGCACAGATGACCAATCTGACAACACTGTCGCTGGAAAGGAACCAGCTGAGTGGGTCCCTTCCTGACGCTTGGGGCGCCAACAACAGCTTTCCTAGCCTGCGATCCCTAAGCTTGGTGCGATACTGCCCTGGGCAAGCACGCCCTGACCCTGCAAGCGCCCTCAACTGCATGCGCTGTACAGCGACGTGCATCCTGACCAGGGCAGGGCAGGGCAGGGTGTGTCAAATTGCGCCTGCCACGCGCAGGACGACAACGCGCTCACAGGCAGCATTCCTGCATCCTGGATGTCCGAGCAGAGCGGGCTTCGGTCGCTTAAAGCCATCAGCCTGCTCCTGAACAAGCTCAACGGCACGCTGCCGCAGCCAGCATGTCCGAACAACACGTTCTGCCGACCGCACGTGCGCCCTCGCGTGCGGCAGCGCATGTCGCTGCTGCCCTGCACCTGATGTACCGCCCCAGGCCTTGCTGTGCTCGAAGAGATGCTCAGTGGTGTTATGGGCAAGATGGGCAGCAGTGCACTGCGCAGTGCATGGACCAACAGGTGTTTTTTACACAGGCGGCAACTATCCTGCTGGCCCCCCAGCGCATGGGCTACGGCGTGTGTGGCATGGTGCCGCCGCAGCTCTTTGTCACCACTTCGAGCAACCTGTCCATCACCAGCATCGCAGACTATGGCGCAATTCCTGGTTTCGGGAGCGTGGCTGATGTGCCTTGCCCTGGTGCGCCCTCTGTGCGGGGCTGGCTAATGCGGCTTGTTGGTGACTGCAGCACTCGAGGTAACTGCTCTGTCAGTACATACCGGGTGTGCTTGAGCACTGACCAGACATGTTACCATGGAAGCGCTGTCCTGCCATACATCTAGACAGTGACAGATAGCCAGTGAAAACATACTTCCTTCTAGTACACTGGTCGTTCTATTTTGGAGCCGTATTGGTATGCCAAGCGAGATTCATGTTAGCTCGCGGTCAGGGCAGGCCAAGCAATGTCGCAGTTGGCGCTGCGCCCTGGAGGATAGGCTTTGTACATAAAAGTGTGGACCCCTCATGTGGAGGGGCTGCATGCGCAGGGCCCCGCGAAACCTCAAAGAGGGTGCCAAATGGTGCGATCGCTGGCACGTGCGCCGCTGTGGCCGTGGTAGCCCTGGGTTTGCTCGGCCTGTGTTACTGGCGCCGCCGCCGTGGTGCGGCGCAGAAGCTGGAGGCAAAGGCGAGTGGCGCTACTGCAGCTCCGAACACGCGCATGGTGCCTGCGGCGGCTGCAACCCGTATGTGAGGTTTCCATGCATAGAGATAGTGCTTGGCAGTGCTTGATAGCCTGCTTACCAAAGGGGAGCTAGCTGCTGATTTTGCATCGCTCAGCTTGCGCCAACGAGCATGCTGCATTACAGTTGCATTAATGGATGTGCCTTGCTGCAAGTATCAGTCGGAAGATTAAGCGTAGTGTCCAGGTGCCACACGGTGGGTCGCACATCCGTGGCCAGCCTCGAGTGGAAAGCAAATGCCTGCCCCGCATCCGGGCGTTGGACATGCTGTGCATGCACACAGTAAGCACTCGCACACCAAGCAGCCCGCGACAAACCTGTCGAGCCCTTTGCATGCTGCCAGGCAGCTGTGAGGCTTATATACACCCTTACACCGACCGGACCGGACTAGCTAATCTGCACATCCTGTGGACAAATTATGCCATCACACAAGGGCACGCACACGCAGTGGCCCAATGCCTGCACATGCGTCAGGTCAGGCGCTGGCGGCCGGCTGCAGGCAGTAACGCGCGGTCTCCGCGAGGATGTTGCCAACCACGCGCGAGCCGGGCGCATGCCAGCTGAGGTCCAGGAGGTGGCGGCGGATCAGCGCGCGCTTGCGCAGCAGCGCCTCCCGCGGCGCGTCCATGACGCGCCGAAACTCCTCCGCGGTGAAGCCCTCGTCCAGCGCATAGACCAGGTCGGGCCACGGGACCTGCGCCGTTCCCAAGCGTCACCTAACGGCAGCCGCACCACGCGCACTTGCGGCGCCCGGACGTGCCAGCATCGCGGGGCGGCCGACGTCCAGAGAGCAAGCCGTTAGCGCGGATTTGGCGCGCACGCGCGCTGCCGAGCCGGCCCGGGCGGCGCGGCAGGGCCGGCGGGGCGCGCCTTGCCAGGGAAGGGCATCGCAACGTGCCACAGGCGGTCGCTGATGATGATGGGGACCGCGCCGTAGGCCAGCGCATCGTACAGGCGCCGCGAGCTGGGGCTGTCGCCGCGGACCATGAGCGCAAAGTCGGAGCGCGCCAGGCGGTGCGCGTACAGCCGCAGCCTGCTGGCGTGCAGCACCGAGCAGTTCACGCACCTGCGAGTAAGGCTTCCCGAATCAATTTCTATACTTGCATGGTTCCAGGCTTGCTTGCGTTGCTACAGCACAAGTCCTGCCGCAGCTGCACGACGACGCTCACCGCATGGATCTGAGTAGGAGGCAGCGCATACAGGGTGGCACTGCGCACCGCGGCAGGGACCAGCATGCTTCGACGTCGCATGCCGGGAAGACCAGGTGCTCGGGGTCGCTGGCGGTGCTGATGAACGTCATGTTGTACTCTGTCAGACCGGTGACTTTGGCGGCCACCTCCCTGCGCAGCTGGTAATCGCCCGCAAAGTCCACCTTGCCTGCGCGCGCCGCGCCGGCCGCTCGCAGGGCCGGCAGGACACACAGCGTCTGCCCCCCTGATGCCCGCGCTCGCTGTCTGTCCGAGGCCGGCCAAGGCCGCAGGTGCAAAGAGCGCGCGGGCTCAGCCGGGAGCGGCGGGCCGCGCACCCATGAAGAAGGCGCCCATGTCGCGCACGGCCGTCTGCTTGCCGCGCCTTGCATGCGCATGCTCCAAGGGGATGTGGGTGTAGGGCACCGCAATGGTGCAGCGCCAGGCGCGCCGCTCGCCCTGGTGCTCGCCAGTCTCAAAGTGCCCGATGGTCATGTTGCGGAGCGCCTGCGCACCAGGGGAGCAGTGGGTCAGTCAGAACAGTCCCCGCCACTCCAGAGGACGACCGTGCTGTTATGTCAAGACTGCGTACCCATGGCCCCTGGTCGCATGCACGTCCAGCACCAAACTCGTGGAAGGCGCAGGGCTGAGTCACAGGCAGCCTGGCAGCTCGGCGGGGTTGAGCAGGGCAGGGGGCCTGCAAAACCAGGTCGCTGAGGCACAGGCGGGGCTGCTGCGAAGCACAGCGCACCGTGTAGAAGGACGGTGACCTCTGCAGCTGCTCGTCCAGCGTGCTGAGCGAGAAGTGGTCGGCGACGATGAGGTGGTCGCGCCCGCGCTGCCGCCGCCAGCACGGGCTAACCAGCAGGGCGGCGCCCGTGGCGTCGAGCTGCTGCGTCAGGCTCAGCCCGCCGCAGCCGCCGCGCGGTGTCCAGCCCGCGGCAAATACGAAGAGCGTGGGCACCACGAACACCCGTGCGCGCTCCCAAGCGTCGTCGTACACGCCTGCGCGGGCGCAGCCTGGGCGCCTGCAGACCGCAGCGCGGCCCCGTCCTGCCTGCAGCACGCAGCCTGCTTGCCACTGCGGCGTTGTTTCAGCGCCGGAAAGCGGTGCGGCTACCTTCTGAGCGCCTCTGCGTTTCCTTCCACTTAAAATTTTAGTAAGAGAGTGGTAAAACTCAAGGTGCGCAATTCAAGGTACGCACGCTCTGGGTGGTGCGCCAGCTGCTCCTGGAACAGGATCTCGCCCGCGTGGAAGGCATGCCGCAGCGCGTCCAGCTCGCTGCGGTAGTTGGCCGAGCAGTTCTTCACCCAGTCATAGGCGGGGCCGGAGTACATGTAGAACGGCACGGCCTCCACGCCCCTCCCCGCCGCAGCGCACGCGAGGGCCGCGCAGCCGAGCAGCGCGGCGACATACCGGGCTTGCATCTGCACCTATTGATGCATAGCAAGCAGGCAGCTGCACGACCAAGGTCCCCATCCAGACAGCCCCCACGCAAAATGCTAACGTTGCCCCTTTGCGTCTGTCCACTCAAGCACTCTACTGCTGTAGTGACCTCTAGTGCAACCCAACACCCGCCCGGACATTGTTGTATGTGGACAATGTTGACACATACACTGTGCCCACGCAAGCTCACCCCTGTCAGCCCAATTCTCTGGCAGAAGAGAGCTGAGCTTTGATCGCTGCCTGATATCAATAGGCTCGCACACTTTGACAGCGCCATCCCATGCAGGTGAGCCATGCAACATATATTCTAGACTCATATAAATGATCATTAATGGCATGCACACTTTGGCATTCAATGTTGGCAGGAACGGAAGTGCCTGGCACAGATGAAGGTCATAGCCCTTACAATCCCTCCACAGGCCGGACATCTGTACAGTTAACGCAGACAAGCAGCTTGCCCATCCTACTATGATGATGCTAACGCGCCTGAATGCTCTCTTCTGGTAATGACATACACGGGCACTGTCAGAAAAGTCACACCCTGACTGCAGGCGCCTCTGGGTTGCGAGCATGCCACAAGCACTCCACCAATGCACAGGAGCAGAGCCAGGCCGCCTGCCGCTTCGTCCAGGTGCTCATGAGCAGGTGCGTGCGCAGGAGCTGCATCAGGAGCTGCACCAACCCCCAACCCTCAGCCGGGCCTAGGGTGACACCAGCGCATCGTACGGACGCGCGCCCGGCGCCGGCAGGTGGCACGCGCCAGCCAGCCGGCGCAGCAGGCCGCGGCCGGGCCGCGCGCGCGCGACCGCCAGCGCCGCCTCCGCGTCCGCGCGCTGCGCCTCCAGCGTCGCCAGCTCGTCCTGCGCGCGGCGGGCCACTGTCTTTCTATACACTTCATACCCTATCCCTTCTTTTCTTGCGACATAGCACC
>JAABUZ0100001377.1_pt1 | contig 46954 bp, 46 predicted proteins | sample 5562091 | NCBI WGS metagenome assembly JAABUZ01 (sample SAMN12813069, study PRJNA571459) | rock metagenome | isolation source: Antarctica rocks | place: Antarctica: Victoria Land, Linnaeus Terrace sud | collected 2015-12-21
CTGGTGATGGGTTTGATTGTTTCCGACGTATTCGTGAATATTAGTGGTCTTGTCAGCATCAAACACCCCTAGTAACGTATTGTACCTTAGTGTCAGAGTATCTGCTAGCAGAGTCGTAGCGTTCTCACTTCTCAGCGGGTAAAATGAGGAAATATCCAAGGCTACCTACCTTACCTCAAGGTTCTGTCTACCAGTGAGTGCAGAAAGTCGTGATACAACGCGGGGAATCGTTGTCTCGGCGAAGACTGATTGCCTCAGCCCTCAGGAGAGTCAGGACCTCAGGCGTGTGAAATACAGCTAAGCCCCTTTGGGTTAGCTGCCTTGCTTACTATTCTACTCGTACTATGTATCGTAGGTACCTTACTTTAGTACCTTAATAGGTAAGTTGCCTTTACCCGTAGGCTGCGAAGTCATCCAGAGTGTCGCTAACCCAAAGGGGCTTAGCTACGGAAACACGTCTGAGGTCCTGAGGCAAACTTTTGGCTTGGCAGATGCGCAGGGGGGGGAGAGAGAGAGCGGACAGGTCGATCATCAAATCTTCAAAGTCCACTGTCAATCATAAACCGATTGCCCGCCATTCCCCCAATTTCTGCCATTCTTGGGAGGAAGCGTTGAGGGAAGGGAAAGCTTCCCTATCGAGTATTCTGGGGGGTCTATACTGTCCCGCGGTCGCCGCTCTCACGACGGCTGGTCAAGTGCTGTCCCCACACCATGCTACTTCCCAAGGGTGGTGTGACTTGGAAGTCCACAAAGGCACGCCTACCACCTTCCAGAGCGATAGTACACTTTCTCACACGCTCCCGATTCCCCCTCTTCCTTACACTCGCTGGCGTGGTCCTTATACTATGGCGTGGCATAAGCACATCCGCATCAGAGATGCAAAGGTGATAGATCTATACTCATCCTTGGCAACGATCGCACTGACTATGGGACGATCGTTTTCAGATTTTACTGTTGGGGCCCTGCCAAACCACCCATGGAAATGACGACGAACGAGCAAGCGCAATGGCATGCCCACCTTCAGACTCCAGTACTTTTCAACCACCACGCGCCCATAGAGGTAGACTCTACCACGATACAGCGTGTTGACCTAAACACAATCGAGTCCACTCCGAGGGCGGTGGTAAACGAAGAAAGAGTACTTATACTCACGCCTTTGCGAGACGCCGCCCCCTATCTGAGCAAATACTTTGACTTGCTCTCAGAGCTTACGTATCCTCATGACTTGATCGATTTGGCTTTCCTAGTTGGAGACTCGTCTGATGATACCCTAGCTGTATTATCGGCCGAGCTCGACAGAGTACAGAAGCGGACAGATAAGATACCATTTCACAACGCGCTGATAGTGGAGAAGGACTTTGGCACAATAGTTGGGCAAGATGTGCACGAAAGACACAGCTTCGAGGCTCAGGGACCTCGGCGAAAGGCTATTGGAAGGGCCAGAAACTACCTGTTGTACACAGCTCTGAAGCCAAATCACTCTTGGGTATATTGGCGAGATGTGGATATCCAAGACAGTCCAAGCAAGATTCTCGAAGATTTCATGGATCATAATAAGGACATATTAGTTCCGAGTATGTGTCACGACCAATTTTTTACGTATATTGACTACATGAACTAACAGCTCAGATATCTGGTTTCACCGGTACGAAAACGGACGGGATATCGAGGGTAAATGTAAGTTCCAGATCCTAGCTCATCGTCTTCAAGCTGTGCTGAAGGATACCGCAGTTGACTACAATTCGTGGCAGGAGTCTGAAAAAGGACTCAAGCTTGCAGCGTCTCTAAAAAAGGATGTCATATTGGCGGAAGGATACAAGGAGTATAACACCGGAAGAGAATACCTTGCCAAAATGGGTGACTGGAGAAACAATAAAGACGAGGAGGTAGAGCTTGACGGTATTGGCGGTGTGAATATACTAGTAAAAGCCGATGTGCACAGATCAGGTCAGTGCACCTCACCCTAGAGAAATGTTTTGTGGTTAATACTAATCAAGATTTTAGGGATCAATTTCCCATCCTACTCTTTCGAGAATCAGGCCGAAACAGAAGGGTTCGCCAAGATGGCCAAAAGAGCTGGGTATCAGGTAGTAGGGCTGCCAAACTATGTTGTGTGGCACATCGATACACAAGAGAAAAAGGGTAACTTGGGAAGTCGGCCAGCATATTAGATTTCAGCAACAGTGGTGAATATGTCTGCGGACAGCCCGAAGTAAGGAGAATCATCGATGACGATCATCATAGAAACCAATACCCTTGTCTGCCGAGCCGAGCACTAAACAAACTAATAACATTGGGAGGAGGACCAAAACGACGGAGACCGATTCGGCTCGGAGGTCCCATATAGGTTTCATGTGGGCGACGTACTCATTCATGTTTTTTCAATAGGCGTTGCGGAAAGCTTGTCTTCCTACCTTGTGTACAGGATAGCTTCCCCATCTGGCCGCTAGGGCGGCGTTTTCTGGCGTTTACATGGCCTAGCTCATCTTCTGGCCTGGAGTAAGATACACATACAGCAGCAGCACCACGATCAAGTGCTTCTAATCACATTTTTGGTTCTTCACCAATCTAATTCGTTGTGGTGTATAAGCTTTATATTTGCTCCTAATCTTTTAAAGGATTTTTTTAAGTGGTTCGAAGCTTGGCGAGTCATCTTCCTACCTCGCATGCACGCAGCAATGTTGAATGCCAGTTGCTTTCGATCAATGCTGTTCTGTACCGTACAGCCTTGGTCAGCTCTATTGTTTTTCAACAGGGCCGCGAGAATGGATCATCAGCCGCAGCTCTCTGGTACCGTGTCGTTCGGAAATCTTACCGTGCGGCCTATTAGAAGCTCCTCGTCATCTAGTGGCCATGAGCGAGATAAAAGACATGGCAGCCTCGGAACTCAAGCCCGCGCATGGCCCTACTCCATCACTGCCATCAAGAAAAAGAGTAATGAGAACTCCAAATCCCACTGATGCACCTATACCGCCCTGGTTTCCGGTAGAGGGTCATACTGGAACTCGTTAAGAATTTGTCTGTCTTGGTGTTTCGTGGCCTATCCCAATATTCCTGGCCACGAAAAGAAAAACTTCACAGCTGCGCCCAGACTCACCAAAACAATTCCGGGCTTTTCCGGGTGAACATTCACGTGAGAGATGGTGGCTGTACGGAGTAGGATCTATGGTGTTAAGAGCACGACGCGCCACTACGTTACATGTGCCTGTTCCAAGCTCCTCTGCATATGTTCATACGTGCAGGCTACCCATCCACTCTCAGCAGGATAGGCCAAACAAGTCAACGAGGGAATCTGCGCGGAGCCGTCCAAATATTTACTTGGGGGCGGCATCCGACTGGGTATATTGAATATAGCGATATTATCTGGCTTGCCAAAGTCAAACCCCACCGACAAAGGCCGACCAATGCTTGTTCCCAAGGGCTCTTGTAGACGAGCCACTGAACTCTAAGCATATACCCCGTTCTCAAATTTCTCAATATCGAAAAACCGCGCGGTAATTGTATTACCATTGAAAATCCTTCCCTCAAGCGCATTGACAGCCTGTGTCACATTAGCCTCTTCCGGAGTACATGCGGCAGAATAGCACAAACCCTCAATGCCGACAATTGGCTCGTGAACTTGACAAACACGGGGGCTTTCGACGGGTTACTTCGATCGATAAAAACCCTCTCCACCCTCCCATATTTCTCCCCGCACTCCTCGCCAATCTCCTGCATGATACCTCCATCCCCAAGTCCCTCCAACTCAGCATCCAAATCCATACCATCGACCATCCCGTATAGTGCTACAACCTCACTCATAGCTCCAAACTTGCCCGTTGTCTCAGACTTTCCCTGCTTCTTCCCTCCAAGAATCTTGCCCCTCCCTCCTGGAGCGACGAACCCACCGCCTTCGGAGTCAGGCTTTTTCTTTTGCTTTTCGACTTGCACTCGCAAAGGATTGACGATACCAGCGCCATCAGCGCCCAGGCCGGAACCTTTGGTCCAGCCGTACTTGGACATAAGGCGTTCGGCGAAACCTTTTTGGCCGGGACGGAGGGAGCGCGCGGTGGGTTCGGAAGTCGACTCTTCTTCTGGCTCATCTGCTTGCAGTGCATTAGCAAGTTCAGCTTCGGATTCCGGGATCTCTGATGGCGCGGGAGGGAGATTGTAGCGGACTGGTGCCCTAGAGATGGAGGGTATGGTGATACCGGCGGCAGTTGGCGGGGCGGGTGGCGTCCGTATATGTGGTACATCTAGTGGCCGAGAAGCCGGTGTTGGTGGTGGCGGTATAGATCCCTGAGGGGATCCCGGTACTGGCGTGGTGATTACGGGTTGATAGGCCGCTTGTGAAAGTCTTATGCGCCGAGCGTAGGCATCTTCACCGGTTGGATCGTCTGAAATGCTTATAGTGTGAGGAGGTGGGACATCTATGTCATCGAACCGAGTTGGCGGCGCAAAGGATAAGCCCGGAGGGGGTGCGAACTCAGTTCGATCTGCTCCAGAGTAAGCGCATGTCATGTTCCCAAAGATGGAGACCTACTCTTTTGATATACAAAGTGCTTCGCCTCGCTGTCATCCGTATCACTGGTTCGCCGCCTAGCCACACGATGAGCGTAAAGCTTGTCCTTCCACTCTCTCAACTCCAAGATCTTTTCATCGCTGTTCTTGTACTCTTCATAGCTATTGGGCCTTGATGGGTCGTATATGTCATCCCAATTTTGCACAACAGTCGATGATTCTTCCTTGTTCTTCTTTCGCTTCTTACGGCCACCACGTTGGCGTTTCTCACCCCCGAAGAACCCGTTGACATCTTCGTCATCGCCGTCTGCTGTCCAGTCCGCAAGCGTGACTTTCGTAACCGGTTTCGGTGTTGCAGTCTTCGTATTCACAGAGACGGACTCCTGATTAACGTCAAATGCTCTTGGTGGAATAGCTTTCTGCACCGATGACTTCGATTTCGGTTTTTGTATGGATATCTGCGGCCGCTTGGTCGGCTGAAACCTTAAGGAAGCTATTCAATGCAAAGAAAGCGCAGAGGAACCGTGAGCCAATCCGCTTCGCACAAACTATGACCTCACACAGGGGGCAGATTTATATCTACCGGCACTTATCTGCTGTTTTTGGGCAGGTCCTTCATCTGGTCGCGAGTCTTCACCGTGAGATTGCTTGAAGACCACAGGCGCCCGTGATATGGTCCCAGGTGTAGTTGTAGATGACGATGAAGGGTCGAGGAGATTAGCGTAGAGTGAGAGGCCGGCCTTTGGAACATTGGAAGAGGCTTCGGGTGCCATGGTGTTTATCAATGACAGTACAAGTTAGAAGATGAGGGCCATAGTGTAGACAGTGAACCAAAGTCTTGGCATTGGAAGTTGATTTAGACCCAAGCTGCCAAGCTTCATTAGGATACTCTAATTTACGTAAATTACAGAGCTGTGATATTACTGTACTACGTAATATTTACCGTAACATGGAGCTATCGACGTAACAATCACGTAACCTGACTCTCTTCGATTTCTTGGGTCTCCTCATTGGAGGAATGGCGCCACTGCGCTATGCTCGCGTGCTCTATGCTATCAGCTTGGAGAGGGGGCCCCTACGCTCATTTGGTAAACAGCATCATTGGTATTCTATCCATTATTCGTTGCAGCAATGGCAACTTTGGCGACATCTATTCAGTTCCAAGGGCAAGGGGCTGCGATTATCATTCCCGGCAAACTTCAGCCTCTGACCGTTTCGTATGAACAACTGAAGGCCCAGGTGACTTTGTTCCAGAAGAAACTCGCCAATGTGGGGATCACCCCTCAGGCGGCCGTCTCAATTGCCTTGCCAAACTCGTATGAATTCATCACTGCCTTCCTGGCAGCTTCCTGGCAGCGTGCTATAGCAGCTCCACTCAATCCAGCCTACAAACAGGATGAGTTCGAATTCTACATCGATGATCTCAGCTCGGCTTTGGCGTTGGTACCTAAAGGTTCTTTCGGCCAAGATGGTCCGGCCGTGCGTGCGGCTCGCAAATACAAAGCTGCGATTGCCGAATGTTACTGGGATGGCCAAGAAGTTATACTGGACGTGAAGGACATGGGAAAGCTGGCGGAGAAAGGCATCCAGTCTGTGCAGAATGCTCAGCCGGAAGATATTGCACTTGTTTTGCATACGAGCGGTACCACTGGGAGACCCAAGGCCGTATGTTACTGACCGCAAGTTAGTCCAAACGAAGGGCAAGAGGCTAACAAGCAGCAGGTACCGTTGACGCATCGAAACCTCACCAGGACCATGAGTTTGTAGGCCTTGATTGTGTTTGCAGCCGTATGATATATTGACATATGCAGAAAACATTCAGGCTACCTATCAGCTGACTTCACAGGACCGCACCCTCCTAGTCATGCCACTCTTTCATGTCCACGGCTTACTCGCTGGATTTCTGGCTCCCATTTTCTCTTGGGGATCTGTCATCGTGCCTGTACGCTTCTCGGCCTCTGAATTCTGGGACAATTTCATCCGTCTCAAGGCTAACTGGTACACTGCTGTAAGCATGTTTTTGGAGTCTATCTTGCAAAAATCTTAATCTAATCATGAGTTTTGAGACTCTGCAAACATGTCTCATACCTCAATAGACTCTATCCTAAAAGAGCGATACTGACTCCGAAGTCTTGTAGGTTCCGACCATTCACCAAATTCTGCTTCGGAATCCACCTCCAAAAACAAAACCAAACATTCGATTTATACGATCATGCTCGTCTCCGTTGTCACCAAAGACCTTTCATGAGCTGGAGGAAGCGTTTGGTGCTCCAGTACTGGAAGCATATGCAATGACCGAGGCTGCGCATCAAATGACCAGCAACCCACTGCCACCTGCCAAACGGTATCCGGGTAGCGTTGGCATAGGCCAAGGGGTTGAGGTGAGAATCCTTGATCAAGCAGGACAAGAGGTCTCTCAGGGCTCTGAGGCAGAGATTTGCATACGCGGCGAGAATGTCACCAAAGGCTACCTTAACAACCCCGAAGCCAACAGGACATCTTTCACAAATGAAGGGTTTTTTAGAACAGGCGACCAAGGCAAAAAGGCCGGAAGCGGATATGTTATAATCACAGGAAGAATCAAGGAACTAATTAACAAGGGAGGCGAGAAAATCAGCCCCGTTGAACTGGATAATGTTGTAGCTCAGAATCCAGCCATTGGAGAAGCTGTGTCCTTCGCTATTGAGGATGAGATGTACGGCCAAGACATAGGTCTAGCCGTCGTTCTAAGAGGTAGTAAGACAGTCTCCGAAGATGAAATGCGCAAGTGGATTGCTACCAAGGCTACCAAATACAAAGTCCCAAAGCAGGTAACTTGCCATAACGTCCAGCCCATGCAATTACTAATCGCTCAGATCTTCTTTACCGATATAATACCGAAGACAGCCACTGGTAAGGTCCAAAGGAGACAAGTGGCAGCCGCGATGCTCAAGCAGCAAAAGCCAAAGGCAAAGCTCTAGTGTGAGGATGATCTTAGCTCGCTTTTTCTTTCCATTGTACTACTTGCGCATACCGAGCACTTCTCTCTTACTCCATTCGCTCTTTCTGGATCAAGTCCTCTTAGAAGTCCATACCTTATGGAATGCAGGAATAGACTTATATGTTAGTAGTATGTCCGGGGAAGCTGCCTAAAGTAACATCATAACACTGATTCTTGGTGTCTCTTGGCACATTGTCGAGAAGAGTACATCAAGATGTTTGCTACTTTGTTTACGACGGGTAGTGCGTTTCTAAGATTTCAAGACTCAATTTCCTTTTGAAATCTAGGGCAAAGCTCATAAAGGCTGCCTAATAGCTGTCTTGAACTGAATCACAATCAGCTCGTATTCCGTTATAGGCTTCCCAGCAACACCATCGATCAGATGACTCGTACCGGATAGATCTGTACCTTCTCTAGGTCCCACACCCCTTGAGTAGAGTACACATCTTCCTTCACAAACTGCAGCGCCTCTTCCCTTGACTCAGCCACCGCAACCAGCACGCTGCCTTTCATTTTCGGAGTTTCCCCTTCCCGGGGTTGCTCATCTAACATGGCGCCTAACGAAGCCATAAGCACTGGTAAGCCATAGACTCAGAGAGTGTTGTATTTGGAAGCAATGTGGGCTAGGCGGGCATCACATGCCTCCAAAGGTGCAAAGCCCCTTCTCTGCCTTTTCTGTCATGGACTTGAGGTGGTCACTATGCCTGTTACAGTCGAATCCGAAAGCGTGGATGAAAGACCAAACCCTACCGACGAACCTTCAGCCTTTCCTCCGATGCACCCGGGTGGTCTGGAAGTATTATCAGCCATTCGCGCTTCGAGGCTGCGGTATTGGAAGACATAGTGTGGTTTAGTGATCTAGAAAGTGAAATAGATTTTTGAGAGAGTCTTATACCACTTTGCAGACAGTACAGACGCTGTTGAAACATGGTTATACTACGTAATAGGTCATTGGGGTTCATGGATCTCCCGTCATTCAGATTTCAGACTGATTTGTAAGCCTTACTTTGTTACCTCAAGGTACATTCCCCTCGTACTGTCGTACACTTTAACTATGAACCAAGGGGATTTAGTTCAGTCAACGTGTACGTATCCTTTCAGACTCTACATTGACCAGCTGAAATGCAAGCAAATGCAGGAAGTCACAGTTTGGTAGTTAATTAGTTATTACCGATAGCTATCCAAATTCTCCTACCAAATTATCACTGTTGCTTTCGAACTTTAACAACGAACGTCGATACACTGAACCAGTGACAGCAGCACACCAATCTGCGTGATTGAGGACCAAACCATATATCATAGGAAATTGCCCGGTTGTAGAGGTTTGAAGCAGGACCAAACATAGCATGAACGTCACGGAAGAGGGCTGTTGGAACGAGTACCTTCAGGATGCTGACATAAATCATACCATGGGACGCATAGTTGGAAGATCTCTTAGGGGTCTCCACGAGTTCATGGGCAAATCGCAGATGAGAAATAAATTAGGGCAGAAAGCTCAACGTCGGTAGTCCCTGTATTAGCGTGTGTGTTAGAAGATAGATTATTATTTGGTATATAACACTGCAATCACGGCTCGTGTTGGATTTGGCCTCATCAAGACCATCTCTTATCCGAACTTCTATCATAGCTGAATGCATGACAAGCCGAGGTGCTGAAACACGAAATAACGGGTAATTTGGGTTGTTAGTGACTTAACAGCTTTCTGTTAGTGACTTAACAGTTTTCAACGAGCTACAGTAGTAACAAATGTACATTGTAACAAGTGACGTTTTCTACCAAACAAAGGTATCTTTTTAGGCACATAACTCTTATACTAGAGCCACATCTTATATACTAAATAATGCGGTAAATCGCTTCTCCTCCAGCACTCGAGAGTAACCCCGCGGACTTCTAGCAGCCCCAAATACCAGTAGAGAAGAACACTGTCACTTCAACTCGCAATCTGCATTAGGCCATAGCCTGTTGCTGCTCCTCACGAAAACCCAATCCGTCAAGTAGACATCAGCAGTTTCCACAAAAGCCCATCAAAACGGCAATGCAAGTAAAGGTTGGTACGGCGGAGGTGGAGCCTGGCTGGCTGGATCTTCAAGCTTCTGTGGGCAAGACTATCTCGTTGTTCCAAGGTGCGGGAGAACAAGGGGTGCCAATATTCTAGAGTAGTATTGAATATGGGCCCCCACATCATCTACCGTCTTGAGATTCAATAGCTTCCCAGAGGGTTTCATCCCAGGATACGTAGGGACCATCTGGACCGAAAGCGTCTTCAACAACGTCCAAATGATTCACAAATACGTCCCAAATTCCCTTGTCAAAAGATCTTTGGAAGTGAGGAGGATCTAGAAAGCTATCAAGTAAACAAGGATATTTATAGTCCTGGGACATAGCGAAAGAGCTGGGGGAGCATATGTATTGCACAGGTATATCTGAACCCTTATCACATTTCAAGCAACCTTGCATTGCGCTGTTCTCACGAAGCGTCATGATATAGTCCTGCATTAACACCCAAGGCGATATCCTTTGCCATGGCCGCAAGATTAAGCTTACGCATGTGGGCTATCGCTTTGGGATGACGGGCAGGCTGAATTCTGGAACTGTGTGATTGACACCCCGTTTGGCAAGGTTGGCGGTCTTAACTGGTATGGATATATAGATTCCAAAACCTTCCTTGATCGAATGGCTGGCTATTGTGCGCACTCGATTGGCGGACCGCTTTCCCCCTAACAGCTAGGAACATCTCCAGACCCCCTGGGGTACTACGATACTCTCAAGACAACGAGATACATGTTGCACACTGGCCCTCCTCCAAGAAACCCGAGAGTATGCCCTGGCCTTACCATGTCGCGGCACAAGCAGAATCGCAGGCTTGGCAGCTCATGGCTATGAAGTGTGCAACCTTTCTACTCGTAGCAGCCCAAACGTTGACGGCGGCGAACAAAGAGTAGACGAGGCTGGAAACGCTAATTTTGTGGGAAAAGCAGGGGAGGGTTTGCGATGATATACCGGCCTGGTCGTACTCCATTCGTTGAGCCGCTTCCGCCTGGTGACGAAGGGATCTTATGTGCAGATATAGATCTATCGATCATAAGTTATGCCACGCAAATGATTGACGTTGTCAGACAGTACTCGCGCCCGGCCCTTCTGATCGTTGTTCTGACTGCGGATCTTGCAGACCAAGTCGCTTTACTATCCTAAGGAACTCCAAGATAGGATCTTCTCTTAGGCCGGCGCTATATAAATATATTGCTCGAGTCTGAACGCTGTAACGAAGAGCAACGTTCTGTGTCAGACGAGTTTGGTATAATTAAAATCTCGGTCTATGTCTATATATCTGTTGTAGCGTCACTCCTGACCAAAGATTTTTATCTTCTCTGCGGTTTTCCAGACGGACATTTCTTATTAGAGATGGCGCGTTCTTATCCTCATTACCTACCAACGGGTCAAGCCTTTACTGGCCCTGAAAGCATCCCTGTGCGCTCTCATCCTTGGTAATCCCATGCTCTTGCTCCTGGTGGGTTCACTACGTTTCATGTGGCGTTCCAGATAATCAACCAAGATCGATTGTGAGTTTGCGATACGCGGGAGGACAAATAATTGAAGCTCAAAAGGGTAATGGGATTATGAGAACCAGATGTAGGGATACACTGCGGCTTACTCCTCTCACCTGTGGCTGTCTGATATATATTTCGTCTCCATTACTAGACTCTCAAGAACATCTTTGCAACGTCGAACCTGTCTAGAAAGCGATAGCCGCAGTATGTAAGCCAGGTATGTCAAGTTTGGTTCTTGATTGCGCTTACAGCAGTTTCGGATTGCATATCGATGGATAATCCAACATCTACCACAATGGGCCCGAATACAGATTGCTTGCCGGCTATGACTTTTATGCCAACATAAGTCAGCTAAATCCCAGATCTCAATCCTATCCAGGATGCTCATGGTCGAGATTATGCGTTGATAAAATACATCTTTCGTCCTCAGGACTGACACGACACATTGACCATCGGCCTTTTCGCACATAACCATGAATATATTCTACGTCGTCTTCGCCCTGCTATCAGAGCTTCTTATCAGCGCATCCGCCTCATTCATTCCTACATGGTCGCTAGAGTCTAGAGGTGGGGATGGTACATCTAACGATACCTTGTAGGTTTATGCAGCTCTCGCTGTCTATCTCTCGGCATAGATTCTTCCGAGCTCTCGATGTCATGTATCAGCCAAGTATTCTCTCACTTATCCAATTTGATGTGCTCTACACCCAACGTTGCTTATTATGCACTCGCCTGTTTGGTCTTTCACATAGTTATCGAGCTCATCCTGACATATCGACGTTCATATCAGACCTGTATCACAGCTCATTGCTACCATCCTCCACTCCGATGGCCTCGCTGTCAAGTCTCGCATCTCTGTTTTTGACACCTATAGCTTAAGTCCTCCCGGAACCTAAAAGGGAAGCGGACCATGGTATTCCATCCTGCTCAATGTCCGGCAGGACTCGAATTGACCTCGTCTCGCTGCCGCTACAAACATTCGCCTCAGGCCTTTTCGGTTTTCTGCATTTCGAACCCCGGTATGCGAGCTCAACTTATCAACCAAGAATGCGACCCCAATTAAATCTGTGTTCGACTGGATCGCCCAGCTAATCCGGACACATTGGACCTAAAAACGTGAGCATAGTGTGTAGAATATGAATACTTCTTCAAAATCGCTCAGGTCTATGTCGAAAATAGAAGTACTAAAGCTAGTTCTATCGTACCTCAGATGAATCTCGATCCTAGGCAGAGAAGTGCCTTGGCCACCGGGCAGTATGGCATGGCGGCCGTTTTAACAGGGTCGGAAAATCACACAAGCGTTTTCGCAAAGGATCTAACGATTGAGGCAGACGGTGTGAAACCTCCAGATCAGGGGATCCAAGCAAGGTATGCTAGATCTTCTTCTTCTTCTTCTTCTTCTTCTTCATCTTCATCTTCTTCATCTTCATCTTACCATACTGGCCCTAATATTCGGAACAGCTTTTACCCGTTGCAAAACGGCAGGGATGAGTGTTACAACTGCGGCACTGTGCAGATAAGTCCCATACCGGTGGACCCGCGGCGGATCAAGTTTTTCGCCTCGCTACCGGCAACTGTCTCGGCGGCTGTCAAGTACCTGGTACTGCTCCCACTTCACACAGAGCTGTGAACGTATCATTAATCCAGATGGGTAAGGATCGGGTCATGTTGAATTAGGGAATCACTACTGTTTGCTATTGGCGCCTTGGTCGGCTGGACTGGCGGCGGGGGTATAGAAAATAGTAGCTGTGTATCATCCTTTTTCAGGAGGAGCAAACCCTCAATATCTAGATCGAAAGTGCTTGGATTGCCTGGGCCAAGAGTTGTCTCCATAACCATGGCGAAAGGATCACCTTGAAAATTGACGCGCATTGGATCTTTAGCAAAGCCCTGAACGCTCACGGCATTGATGAACATCCGACTTTAAGAATGTCCTTAGACGCCACATCCCAGATCATTGTTAGCCTCAGTACCCCAGAGTAGCTAGGAAGCTGCTTGACCTGATATTCGATTGTTTGCTCTTTACATTGCTTGCTTGATGGCTTGAGACGCAGGAGAATTAATCTTTCCTTCCATTAGAAAGGAGCTCGCAGCACACGTATACGGCCTCGTTGGAATCAAGACACGGTTAGTCAAGGTTGTTGGAGCCCATAACAAAGCGAAGTGTTTGGTGTCGTCTTTGAGGGTATTAGGCTAGGAAAGAGGACTGTTGGTCTGTTGAACCGTGATGCGTAAATCGTTAGTATCCCTGTCGTTTTCATTGCCAGATAAGCAGACCGTCTTCATCTACTGTCTCGCCTCATTTCCTATCACCCACACAAATTTGCGAAACGAAGCGGATAATACAACATATATATCTCTGTTTGGGGCGAAGAGAGCGCATGCGGGATTCTCCGTCCGCAGATGCCTACAGCGAGTCTAACAATGGGATATACGCGATTTTGCGAAAAACCATGCAGCTGCGGTACAACCATCCACATATATCCACGCTCCCCTCTCTTCTACTTTGGCTGTTCTCTCTCCACAATTTCCGCCCTTTACAAGATATCACAATCGACAACTTCCTCAAGCCCAGAATTTTCGGCTCACCATGTGTGCCTCTGTGATTCTGCTACCTCTATTGCTCCAACTCCTCGCCGTCCCCTCTTCCGCCCTCACTACTCGTCCGCTTAATTTACTGACCGTCGGAAATCGTATCAGGCCTTTCAATCTCACCGAGAATGGCTACCATGTCGAATGCGTCAAAATCACCGAACCTCCACAGATTGGTCTTAACCCCACAATGTGTGAGGCCGCCGTCCCAATCGCCTGCGGTAAATTGAATTTTCCTCAGCCAGAACGTCTAGTCCGCGATAAATGGATATGGATAGAAATGCCCGGCTGCGCTCTGGGCTATTACTTGCCCGCCGAGCCGATGCCAGGTCGAATTCCATCGAAAGCACAGTGCGAGGAGAACATTTTCGGTGCGATTGTCGAGAAGTGTGGGACGAATTCGCGTTTCAATGCTGGGAACATCAATGTGGACGACATGCCTAGTTTCAGTGGGGATGGGCTTCCGCTCACGCCGGGATATCCAAGATACGTGATGGCGGCAGAGCGCATGACCTTGTGATTCGATATCGCGAAGACAAATAAGCAGCGAAGGCTGAAACAATTGCGCTCGGAGGAGATACGAATGATATTAAAGCAATGTGTATGACTAAGCTCTAATCATCTGCAGAGGTGTGCTCGTGTCACGAATTGAACAGAGACAGAGATTAGAACTATGAAAATATATATTGTATATCAGAAATGTTTCTGGACATATTAGATCTAATGCTTACACTCTGTGCTTTCTGAGTTTATACACGTATCTACTCAGCTGAATTCGCTGCAAATCGAATTTCCGTCCTGAAGAAACGACGCCGAACGGCAACAAAAGCAAAGCAAGCATACAACGCCGATGGCTTGATGCTGTGCAAGCAAAAACGCCCAGAATGCAAATGCAAGCGAAAATAAAACGGTATATACAAAAATGAAATGTGTCGGGGCACCTCTCGTAAAGCATAGAACGTCCTTGGGATCCGGGAGCTACAACTTGCACTGCGACATGGGGACCCATCCAAATGGGCATTTTCCGTTGATGAGAGGGGCCGGACATGGCGCCCCGCAAGCAATGTAGACCGACAGTTGGGATACGCAAGCAATGTCCAGAGTCCCATCCCAATTAAAGTTGACCGCTGCACTACCTGCTTTGCCTTCGGCGGTACAGTTGAAGGCGCCGTCGAACAGGACGTTCAGAGCGGCCCATCCGTTGCTGATAATGTCTTGTGTAAGCTGAAGTGGAGTCTTTTTGTTGTCGTTGTGTTCCGCGTTGGTGAGAGTATAGACGCGCCGACTGCTTTCACTCCAGAAACTGGCTTGATCGTCGACAGTGCAGACATTGTTGGGGCCCATCGTGCACCCGAACGGGCCATTCGCCACTTCGGCGGCGCTATTATACGGCCCAATGTGTGGGACAATGTACCAGCCGTTCTTTGCCATTGCCTCGGAAAGCATGTACGTGGTGAGGGCGTAATCAAGCCCGTCCGTTTTGGCCGGGAGCGAGAGTGTTTCGCTGCCAGAGAACCTTCCGCTTTCGGCAAAAGCGACAAATGTCGGCATGTCAGTCATGAGAAGCTGAACACCAGTGTTGATCCTGTCCGCCATCTCTTGAGTTGCATTGGCGAGCTCTTTGTCCAAGTCGCCGATCTGCACAGACTTCGAGTCATCGGTTCCTGCAGGCCACATCGCTTTAGTAAAGCCTGGGGCTTGCATTGCACTGATGGCTAGCGCCTGACTGCCGTATTTTAGCGAAGGCGAAAGAAGCAACATGCCCACTGCGACACTGGGCGCTCCAACGAATGCCAGTCCAATTGAGAGAAGACTGAGAATTATGACCCACGGGAACTTAGTTTGTGCCTTCACATCGAGTTCTTCAATAATTGGCTGTATTACGAGCTGGGCCTGGCTAGCAGCGTATTGAAGAGCGGTCCAATATGTTGTAAAGAAATTGTTGATGCCTACCTTATAGTCAGTAAGATCATTCTATCTCAAATGTTTGGCAGGTCAGGGTTTTAATACTATATATTGTCTTCATGACATAATGATACTGCACCGCGACAGTGTCGTTGACACTCTGATGCAAGTCCAACGAACAGGTCTGTACATTGATCTGAGAACAATCGCTTCCCCCTGTCCCGTGCCCAAGACGTAGGAAACATGTCGTCCATGGTTCACCAGCAACGCAGCATTGCGAAGAATCTTGCGTCATATCACATGGCGGATGCGTATGATTCCATCCTGTCGTTGGATTATTGAGCCAGTCGCTCAGATCAAGGACTCCCCAACATGAGCTATCGAAAGCCGATCTAATATTATAGCAATTGACCCGTTGCCTTTTCCTCAAGGTATGTCCCTCTCCCAGTGTAGGAGATCGGAAGTAATGGCTGAGGGTTGAGATTGGTGAAGCAGTAGTCGATGAAACAGCAGTCAAGGCTACAACGACCAAGCAAGTGAATGAAAACCGCCGCATGATGCTACGAATCATCAAAGTAGTCGAAGGGATGTGAAGGAAGTATGATGGACCTTGACAAACTCGATAGAAAATTCATATGGGCGACTCACGAAAATTAATGCGGGGGGGGGAGGGGCTTGTAGGATATACCTGCTAAATTTTAGGGGGGGGCAGAAGGTTCTTGGAAGTGAGATCTGCGTGGGGTGAAACAATTGGATCGCAAAAGGTATGAAACTCACTGTCTCTTCTGTCAAGAACTCCAGGTGGCTGCGGGACAGGATGTAACAGACTTACAGGAAGGGGCTGAGTGAATATTGTGGGGGGCAAGCGCGTTAGCTTGGTGTAATGATCAGCGCAATGGAAGTAATGCATCGGAGGTTCTCGCTGCGCATAGGGTGGGGAGTGAGACTTGGAATGGCGGATGCGTGGGATGTGCAAGGAAGGACGATGGACATGACGGTGTACGGTGTACAACGTGGTAATTCATAGGCAAGGGAAAGCGCAAGATGGCGGACTGGCACTGAAACTCCTTCATAGATCTCAGTTACAGCCCGCATTCCGAAGGTAATGCCTCCGTATATCCCATGTATGCGCCAAAGCGATTGATGCGCTTATATGTAGAATATCGGTGGGATGGTGGGAGTTGGGGCGGGCGGTTGTCCCCCGTGGAAAGGCGGTTACTTGCTAAGTACAGTAGAATACTAGAATACGGATTATCACCAGTTCACCACATGATTTACTAGCACAGTAACTCGAATCGGCGTTTGCCTTGCTTTCTGAACCCAAAGTACCATAAGCGGTCCCGATTAAACGTCGAGGATAAATAAATTTGATTCTAGCAACAGAGCACTATGCTGTGCTTATACTGTACTCGTAGAGTACTGTATACAGAGTACCCCTCATCGTAGCTTAAATCATTAATAAATTATTGTACCATCTTCTAAGATTTTTGTATAGTCATTTCATCTGATATATAGAATAGTACTAAAAGTGACACATCATATAAAATTCTACTATGGAAACTGAGTGTGCAAATATTGGTTTTCATATTTAATCAAAAAATACAACTAACCAGTTTTCATCTCACTAATATTATTACATTTTGTACACAAGTCTTGTATAATATAGTTGAGAATTCTCAGGTCTCAGCAAACGCTATGCTAAAGAACTAAATAGTTAATTCTGACTGCGAATTTTCTTCTGCTTCAACTCTTAAATCGTAGCAGAGATCAAAACACTCGGCAAGCAATGAGTTTACACTCGCTTGACCTTCTGGAATATCCGACCCCACCATAAACTTTCCATCTATCCGCATATTGTCGATGGAGTTCAACTGTGAGCGTTAGCTTCAAGATACTAAGAGAAGCCCAAACCCGCATCTACCATATACATACCTTCATACTGTAAGGGTACAATTCCCGTGGCGATGACACACCGCCTGACCGTCTAACCTCGAGCAGACATCGCCGAAGTGTTTGCAATTGGTTGAAGACTGGCAATAGAGCCTCAGAAACCGGCTCAGAAGATATAATGAGACTGTAAATGTACGCATAGCTGCGTCGGAGAAGATACAATAAAGTCTACCGCTGCTGTCAGTTGATTGTCTAAGCTACAAAGCGGTCAAGCTTACTCTTTGTGCATGGAGGTCTGCGTTGACTCCAAACTCGTCTTCAAAGTTGCCGTTGGTACGTGACTCGTCGATGCTATCAAGCTGACGCTGATAGTCGTAGAGATCAGTCTCTCGCAACGACCAAGCCTGCGTCAGCGAAAGTTTCTCTAGCTGGTTTCGGATATCACACAGCTTGTCGTAGGTTGTCTTGAATCGCTCACCAATTTTGCCTTGCCTGGATATCTATTAGCTTCTGGCATGAGACACAAAATGTCATTGTGAAAATCTACCTGGTGAGGACTATTTCAGACCATCTGAAGCAGCGGTTCAAGAGTTCTACAACAATGGCCTGCCCCGCCGGGATTTTACCGTCCTCGGCCAAAAATTTACCATTAACCATTTTATCCTGAATGTCCTGAAGTTGATTACGAAAACCCTGTACTTCTGCTGCTGGAAACTGAAGTTGCTATGAGCTAGTGAATCACCAAGGGAAGGAACATTCTACCTTAGGCCTGGTATTCGCTGCAGATATCGAGCGAAGGACGGATATCAGTCTCTCATGGATCGGCGTAAGTTCCGGAGATAAATCTGCTAGAGCGGCTTGCAAATCGGCAAGAATGTTCCGGCAAGTGTCCAGTCGATTTTCCAACAAGGTCAACAAGTGTGGCGAATACGTCTCTTTCCCGCGTCTTAGAGTTTCGCGCATAGTATCTAAAGTATGACTGACGGAGTCGAGATCCTTTGCAGAGTAGAACGCAGCTTCTTTCAAATGATCGAGGAGACGCTAGACATGGTGAGATCGAAGCAAGATTCATTGCGGATGTGGAGAAACATACTCTGATTGTCGAAGTCATCGAATAGCTGCGCAAGATGGGAGGTATTGTCAGTTGATTGCGTTGTGCTCTGGAATCAAAAATGCTTACACTGCAGGGGCCTCATTGTTGCGCCCGATAGTCAAAAAAAAAAGCGAAATGAGCTGAAAACAGTCCTCCAAGACACTGTCAACTGTGGGAGCGAAGGGTTAGAGCTATGGATTGATTGGAAATGTAAAGGGTCCATTTGAACTACCACACAGGACCACCAACCTCTGTTCTGCTCCCGTGGCTTACTATGCTCTTTCCGTATAACATTGAGGAGATGCACTTGCTCAATTATCTGTTCGTATAAAGCAAGAACGTCATGGGATTTGATGTACGTTGATTTGTCCCGCTTCAACAATGAGAGCTTATTACGAATATTGAAAATATGGTCGAGAATAGGTTGTTCCTTCGGATCTAGGGGAATTTGCACCGCTGGGGAGTCAGTCATATTCAGTGTTCTTGTAAACTGTATTTGAAACCGTCGAGCGTGGTGAATTAAGGTATGTGCCGTGGTATCTCTGATTAAGGTGGGAGAGAGGTGATAGAAGACGTAGGTAGCATCTTAACGCAATGTGACGTACCCAAAATGATAAACAGGCTAGTGTACCGTAATTTCTAAGGTTAGGTACCTAGCTAGGTAAGGTAAGGTACAGTACATACCTTAATGATCACGATAGTACCCTACTAGCGGGGCTCCGATCCTGCACTACTGCAAGCGAAGAATCGCACATTGAACTGCGAACATTCAAATCAAATCCTTTGGCCTTGAATAAACATCCACATAGCATCTGCAAGGTTTGTACAATGTCTCACTCCGAGCTTGCGACATCTTATGCTGCTCTCATCCTTGCGGATGACGACGTCGATATCACTGTAAGTGTCTGAGGTTTTCTTGTAAATTCGCATGTCCGTTGCCCTTACAGTTATACAGCCCGATAAACTCCAAACTCTTATCAAAGCCGCAAACGTCGAAGACGTCGAATCAATATGGACAACTCTTTTTGCAAAGGTAGTCGCTGCCGTTACGTCAAGCATCCGATAGAAAGATTCAAGATTGACTTAATATTGCAGGCGCTTGAAGGCAAAAATGTCAAAGATATGTTGTTGAACGTGGGATCCGGTGGCGGAGCGGCTGCGGCGCCCTCAGGAGGAGCTGGGGGAGCTACCGCTGCTGATACTCCAGCCGAAGAAGTCAAGGAGGAAAAGAAGGAGGAAGGCAAGTCTTGCCGCATCAACAATGTCTTTTTAATGCCTTTGTGCTTTCACATACTGACCAGAGTGGCCTCACAGAAAAGGAGGATTCAGACGAGGATATGGGCTTCGGTCTCTTCGACTGAACTCTGTGGGAGCATCTTTCTTCTATCGTTGGGGATGTTCACTTGGGCGAACCATTGATATGGTGACGAGCATAGCTGGCGTGGTTTGTGATACTCCGTGGTTACCTCAATGGAACCCAAATCCGAAATACTCAGTCTCAAGGATCGTTCCTAGTGATAGTCTAATGTTTATGTCTATGTGAAAGAAAATTGAGATAGTCCCAAAATCCACAAACTCAATGCATACAAATGATTGATATGCAGGACCATGTAGAAGTAATCAATCCACCTCCAGTACTCCTGCGTGTTATTAACCTTCACCTCGCATAGTGTTCAAGACGTCTACGTATAATTAGATGAGGTATAACCGCCCTATCCTGTTGCCGGATCATCCGCCAAGTCAGCGGACTTGGCATACGAATGGAATTGTATGAATATCAAAGTATCCTCGCCCATAGTTCCTAATTGAGATCAGCCTTGATAGAAGTCTAATCAGCATAAAGACAAACTGACCCAGCGAACCAATAAGCCACGGAAGATTGATAAGGATGTACGGCTTTGCAGTAGAGTGAAAAAGGATCTAGGATACAAATATGAGCGAAAGTTCCATCTTTGGGAGTGTCACTCTTTTCCACTCACACTGCCACCATATGTTGCATTCCCCACGAGCGAAAGAATGAAGAACAGGAGCGACAGCCCTGAGAAGTAGTCTCAGAAGATGTATTGGCAACTTTGCAAACTGATTATGGGTTACCTACCCTCACACGAACGCTCTCGGTGGTTTTTCATTATCTGGGGAATTCGAGCCCTGCATAGATGATCTATAAGCAACAGTTCCATGTAGTACCATCAGATTGACCCACCCCAGATAGGCCACTGCTGACAGATAACCCAGGACCTCTGCACCAACGGCGGCGTCATTGGCACTGCCACCAGCTTCAGGATTCCAGAGGCCAGATGCCCATGCAATAGCCCAGCCCGCAGCACCCCCAGCGCATACCAGGAGTATCCAAACAGCGTTCTTGACCCAGGGCCTACGAACGCCGCTTTCCTTTAGGGCAATAGGGAGCACAGAACTCCTTAGGCTAGAGTTACGGCGTCCTTGGGATGCAGAAGAGCGTCGCCTCGATCCTGGTAGGCCGATGTCGCTGATCGTCTGGTGGAGTAACGGTTGAGTTAGGTTTTCTGGATCCGAAGAAATAGAAACCTCTGATTTCTTATTCCGAGCATTGATGTTGTTGTAATATAGACATTGGACAATCAATATAGTGTCTGCTAAGCAGAAGTACAGAGCTAGGGCAATGACTGTCGGTACCAAACCAGCCCAAATGGCGCCAAATAGATTCGAAAGATCTCCAACAAACCACACAGCAAGGAACGAGAGTGAAATACCCTCTGCGCTCTGTGACTGATAATTCTCAACCAACTGGGGTATCTGTAGTACATGATTTTAGTTGATGCCCAGATGGGGAGAATCAAACGCTACAGTACAAGTAAGAAGACCCACGATGCCAGAGAAATAGACCCAAGAACACCGGAAATAGCCTCTTGAACCGTCAGATCGAGCATTTCAGAGCTCCTAATGGTACAAATTGGAGTTCGCAGCAGCGAATTGTTGGTTCATCAACACGTCGTAAGAGATGTCATGCGTAAGTACCTTAAGGTACCTAAAGTAAGGTAAGGTACTATGCGATTTGTAAGGTAAAATGTAGGTAATTCGTCCACGCTTTACCTTAGCATGTACCTACTTTCTAGACATGACGGCATTGTATCGTAAATATCTGGTAATTTACTAGTAAATAAATAGCAAACGTTCAAAATAACTTTCAAGAGCATGCATCTTTTACTACTCGTATAAACGAGGTTCCTGCGCAAACGGGGTTTCCGCGCACGCTAGTACAGAATAGATAAAGCGGATTTTTTTTTAAAAATTCAGATGCTTCATCATTTTCAACGTCAATCACATCATCATGAAGAAACATTTGAAGTCGACCAGGCAAGAGCGTGTTCAATTAGCTATTACAGTTTATCAGAATAATGTATTCAAGCTTTCACTTTGAAAGATTGCTCGTCAGCATGACATTGCGAAATCTACACTTCGAAGACGTATCAACGATGCTGAATCTTCTAAGATCTCTCATCAGCAATATCAGCGACTCATCTTTGAAGTAAAGAAGACTTTGACTGATTGAATACTACTTATGATCTTCTGAGACTGATTATCACAAGTCAATCAGATTCAATTCATGACAATGAAGTTGCTTTGAAGTAGTCAACAGAATGATGATTTGAATATCAATTGAATACAAAGATTTCTACAACATCATACAAAGTTGACTTTCATGTTTAGTCAAGCATTGAATAAAGAGCGTGCTGCTACGCATAATGAAGAGCTGATCAATGATTGATTTGATTTATATACTAAGATTCTTGAAAACTATGATTTACAATCTTCAGACATCTACAACATGAATGAAAAAAACTTCATCATGAGAATAATGAGTAAGTGCAGAGTCATATGTTTCAGAAAGCAACTATCAATAATGATTTAAGATGATAATCAAGTGTGAGTTTTACTCATTGAGTATTGAGATCATATTTAGAAACTAATCACACTGTCGTGATGTAATGCGTAGCTGAGTAGAATGTTTGATCTATAAAGATAGCTATAACTAAACTTTAAGAATATAGAAGAAAGAAAATATAAAAGATAAGAAGAACACGCTTTATATAGTAGTTACTCAGATTCAACGTTAGTCTCAAAGAGAATATGTTGAAACATAAGAAAGATGTTGATTTGAAAAATGTTTGTGACATAAAGAGATGTATTTGTCATAAACATCTGTTAACTATTCATAACACAAAGAAGTGTGTTTATTTAAAAAACAATAGAAGTTGATTAGAAAATGTTAAAGAAGAGAAAAGATGCTGAGTCATATCTGAATCAATCAATCAAATTTGAATCAGATTTAAATCAGATCTTAACTAGATCTTGACTAGTTTTAATTAATATGCAATCATCTCACTAATATTGATTGTATAATAATTAGAATTAAATCTTTGATCTTATTCAATTTTGATGCATTTATAACATTATTCTTCTTTTTGAAAATTCATGTTTACATGAATAAAACAAATGAAATGCAAAAATTTCCACTATTTTTAATTTAGTGTGACTTGTCTGAATAAAGTTTATGAAATTCAACTAAAACTTCTTTCAAGCTTTTGAATTCTTCTTTATTGACATAGTATCATTTATTATCTCGATCTAGTTTTATTCATTTGACTTTGTATTGTATTTAATCTTAATAGCATTTAAAGTTCAAAATGTCATTTATCTTTCAATGCTCATCATCTTTAATAGTGAGAAATTTAAATGATTCTGACTGTTGTTTTAATAAGAAATCATTGAGATAAGAATGTAATAACTTGTCATGATAAATTGACTCATGCATTTGCAGTTTGTAAAGTGAACTAAATTTTAGAGTTTAGCGAAAGAGACATTTGTCGCTTAAAGCTGAATAAAATCGAGATTTAAGCTGAGCTCACCTGACTGAGTTCTGCTTTTGTCGATAAAATCTGCGTTCATTCATATGTTTCTGAACTGCATTTCAATATAATCTGCATTTGTTCATATGCGCTGAAATAAATCTCACTTTCATCGCTTATGTCACATATGTTGATTCTTTTATCTATGTATATTATATATATTTACAGAGACTTATTTATAAACAGATTATAGTATGAAGCATCGCTACAATGAATGTCATTGTTGTATTCACTCTAGATTTTCAATGATGACTCATTCTTTCATTCTTCAACATTATATCAACAACAGCTCAAACTCTTCTTCTATTGATTTCATCATTCTCATCACTACTTTTGATTTCTTGCAGTCTTCACAAAGCTCAAATTATTCATTATGAATGCATTGCAATGATTGATTAAACTCGACATGTTAACATTCTTTGCAATATTTTGAATCAATTTTACATTATCTGATCTGATTTAAGTTGTTGCATTTTCAATGATCTTGTTCTGAGTCATAGTGTGCAAAATCTTGAGTAATCACATATTTATCATTTGCAGCAGATTCAATAACTCATTTAGCTTTTTCGTGATTTTATCATTATTTTTAAAATCATGAATCTGAAATCAGTTGACTATATCAATGTAAGCGAAATCAATCATTTACAAACGCGTCGTGAATATCATCTGTTTGACTCATGTTTTTGCTTGATGTGCAAGTAAATAATCTTACTCATTTAAGAATTGAGCTTTGCAATAGTCTGACACAGTTGCTAGAAAGATTTTGTGAGCTGACATTTCATGATCTTTGATCTTGAGTTAAATCAACTGCATGTGCTTGACTGATTTTAAAGCAGATACGCTGCTACTTTTTGAGCACATTGACAAAATGTTAAAGACTGACTTGATTGATTAAACTGTCATCATACTTGAATTGCAAAGACACATTGAATATAATCTTCGAAATTGAGAATCTTTGTTGACTTGCAAGATCGAAGATCAAGACACACTCAGTATATATGAAGAGATTGTGAACATCGCATTTTGCAGTGAAGAAAATGAGTCGTGTGCTCTATATGAAAAGCAGATAGAAAGATCTCACTTTCATGATTATATAATGTCATTGTCTTGCAAATTCTCTCTTTTCATTCAATGTAATCACTGTTAAGAATTTAATATTGCAATTTGCAAGTTCTTGAATAAATGCAATGTATTCAGCGATAGAAAGTTTTTCTCATGTTTATGAGTTGATGATGTTGAGCAGAATGTCAAAGTTCATTGATCAGCATGACATAAACATTCAAGATCTTCAGTCATATCAAATATTTATTTGCTATCTTTGAAGAGACAAGAATATTCAGACTTTCTACAATTTACAACAAAAGTAGCTTTAAAATCTTGCAAAAGATAATTTCTTTTGCAGATAGATACTTTGCAACTTTGTTAGAATATGATAATTCTGATTTGCATATCTCATTTCACATAAGAAATATGAAGAAAACATTCTTGCAAAGTTTAGACATGCGTAATCATGAAGATATTGAAAAACATGATCAGAATGATCTCATTGAGTTGATTCATCACATTAATGAACTTAATGCATGATTGATGATGAAGCGTAAGATCAATTGATAAGACTTTCTGTTGATGATAAGCAGAGCAAGACAGCTACTCAAATACAAGTGATAACATCTCATATATTTCAATGAGCTGTATATAGTCATGATTCTAGCTATATATATAATAATAAACAAAGAAAGCATTTCATCTTCTGACGTGCAACTTTGATGATTGAGTTCAAGTCATAACTTTGAATGAGATGAGATTTGAAAGTCAATTCGTCGTTTTTGCAAGTTTGACTGATGTATGATTCATTGAACTGCAAGACAGATTAATTAAACTGTGAGACAAATTCATTGAATTGATGATGTTTGCTTTGATGTCATGAAACATGTAATCTTTAAGATGTATAAAAGTCATCAAGTTTAGTATTCTCAATCGTATTTAATATCTTAATGACAATCATTTAAAGATCATAAAACTTAACTATTGTGATCATGATGATGCAAAGTGCATCTGTGTCTCATTTAATTAAGCAACTGCATCATCAATCTTGTTGATAATCAGCTGCAATGATTGTAATCAGTACACTTTTCAAGTCAGAATCTTTGCAAATGACTTTCATGAATTTAAATCTTGCAGATTGTAATTTCTGCATTCATAATGATGAGTTTTTAATGAGTTGTCATCATAGAACATGAATTATCTGTGTCAATGCAAATTTGCAAATGAGCGAGCTGATAATCAAGTTTTAAACATTAGAAGTCAAGTCAATGTTTGAGTCAAAGAATAATATAAATGAAGTATCACATGTTCTTTGCATACATCAACGATGCTTCTTCTTTTTTCTAAGAAAATATTCTTACATTCTTGTACTTCAGATCTTCATCAATTGCGTTCACATTTACGTCATCTGCAATGTGTGAACATCTGATAAGTATGAAGAGACTTTTTGAGTGTCAATTTTTATGTAGATGACTTGAACTTTAATGCTCATGATTTTTGAGAAGAATGCACTTTTCTTACTTGTAGTCTTTCATTTATTTCTTTTCATGATTGATAGTAGTAATGTGATAAAAGTGAGATGAATGTTGCTCACTCATTCAAAGCATCATGATTTCAAATTGTGAGATTGCTGACGTTTGATAGATATTCTCATTACATCAATGAGTGAATTTTTCTATACTTTGCTGTGTTTCATAAATGCAGAACGATTGTAGCTGAGATCAATACTGATGAACATTGTTGTCGATTTATGAAATGATACTGCGTCTGCTTCTTCAAATCTTTGTCAGTCTGCACACATTCAGACATAATGTCAATTAAATAGTTATGATTTCTTTAATGAGTTATTCAATTGAATCTATTCAAGATATTGAAAATGAGAATCTGTGATTATGCTCAAACAATGTTGCATGTGTCGTTGAAGATTTGTTGCATCATTGAAACAGTGTCTGCAACATCATCAAGAATCACAAAGCTTAGTGTTGATTTTATAAATTTTCTCATGATCTCAATAAGTTTTGATGAATATATCAATGAATGTCAAAGAAGAAAGAATGAATACAACTATCTATAATACAGACTGATAAACTAGTAACACACTGTGCATTCTTGATGCACATGTATGAAACTGTGTGATCTAGACGCAGTTGTCATCTTTCATCTTGTTATTGACTTCAATGTCGTTCGCTTTGTCATCATCATTATTCTCGACATCTTTGATTACATCATCATCTTCAAAGATTTTGAGCTTCAATGTCAACTTCATTATACACATTCAATGATTCTGTTTATTATATATCAGCATTTCGATTCTTGAATCTATACAACGCAAGTCATAAGTGATAGTCTTCTCATGTTGTTTAAAATAATTGACTCTCTTCTTGATCTGTGCTTGATTTCTTTACATTCATTTTGAATTAATCTGAACTAGTCTCTTGATCTTGTGTAGATTGTAATCAACATCGATTAATTTAATAATGTCAATAATAAAGCATGATGACTTTTCATTTGAATACTTCTGCAGTTTTTTCAAATCTTTTTGAAATAATCAAACTATGTTCATCATTCTAGATTTGATCAATTTTGAAGTTATCAAAGTCACAAAGACTTTAAACACAAGTCAAAAGTACTACATATTTAAACATTAACAATCATGTTGAACATGTTTCTTCTTGCTATGCATGTGATAACTTTTAAGAACGACATTAACAGAAAGTAAAGACTTTGTCACTTACTCAATAAAGAATAAATGCATTCATAGAACTTATGATACAGAATACAGTCTTCTCATTCTTGTTTCAAACATGATTGATGAGTTCATTGATTGCTTTAATCTTGATACAGTTTATCTTGAAGATAATCTTGAGAATGTGCTTTTTGTAAAAAGACTTGACTCTCTTCAAGTCATAAAGATGATCTGTTTCAAAGTGAACATACTTTTTACTTCAGTCTTCTACTTCAAAGAACACAAGTGACTATGTCTCTGAAAGTTGTTCAAGACGCGAAAATGTGCTAAGTACTTTGAATCAATGAACTTTCATCATTCAATTGTTGATGTTGAATTGAGACTCAATTTCAATGCAATGATTGTTAATTCAATCTTGCTTTTTGTTATTCATGTTTTTTCAAAGTTAATCAATGATTATTATCATTAAGAAATTGACAAGTTTGTTGAATCTTAATGAAAGATTGCAATCAATATTTTAATGCTCATTTAATTTTACATTTGTAAGAGAAAAGTTGAAAAACATCAATTGATTAATATCATATCATAATCATAATATGTTGCACACAGTCTTTAACTGTTTGATGTACTTCTGAATAACTTGAGAATTTGTCTCTTGAATCTTGATGATTTTCATATGTATTTTGTTCATGTTTTTCAAATTTTGATATATACAGTATTTCAAATTGACTCAATGAGCTTCTTTTTCTTTTCATATTCATTCAGGTTGATTCATTATTGAGTCTATCATCAGCATGTTCACTTATGTCATCATTTAAAAGAAAGATCATTTGAAAAATGTATTTGTAACAAATCACTTACAAGATTTTTTATTCATGATCTTAAATAGATTGATGATTTTGAACATCTGAATCATCTTTTTATGCATTTCATTCATAATTAATTGATCTCATCTCATATTTCAGAGCTTTCATATCAACTGTGATTATCTTACTCTAGAACTTGCTTTTTAAGAATAATGTAAACTTCTCATCAATTCTGCAACGCAAGTCTTGTACATGTTTATCATGATTACATATATAAAACTAGAATTAACTTACTCTTCTTCTGATAGAAGATATATATCTGTTTGTCTTAATCTGATGATCAGCATGTTCATTTTGACATCACAATATACATGATGAATTTGTTAACATAATAAATCATTGCTCTTGTTGAAATGAATTTGAATCTTCTTTAGTCAATTGATGATCAAGACTGATGAAATGATAACTAGATTGACAAATTTCGATGATATGAGACATGCAGATGAGTTTGCATTCACACATGAACACTTAATTCTTAATCTATTATTAGAAGAGCACTTTGCATCTTTAGACTGAAAAGTATTGAGAGTGTCTTCTTTCAAATGTTCATTGAACTTCTTCTTGTGATAGACATCATTAATCTCGTCATGTGTTATGTGCAATAAATGATTCAGACAAATCAATTCAAGCATCTTTATTGTTTTATCAATAAATTAGCATGCTTTATTCTTAATTTTGCTGACATTCATGTTTATCTTTTCAAGACTCATATCATCGACATTGTATTCTTCTTTCATGAACATTTTCATCTTAAACATTACAAAAATCTCAAAAGTCTGATATAAAAAAGTGACGTGATCATTCTTTGCAAATGTATGCGTGACTGAGATTCAACATGATTAAAGTCATGCAGAAACAATTAAGCATAATTTCGTCATCTGTCTTCTTCATGAAGATGCTTTGTAACAATCAATAATATTTTCATCATGAGTCTGTTCAATCTTGTTAATCAAGAAACAAGATTGACTTTGATATTTCAATCATCTTGTGTAATGCTTCTTTAAAGTCTTCTCACTATCTTCAACATCATTAAGATTCACATGTGATTATACATGTTTTGACTTTCTTGCAATATCTTCTTTAAATAAAGTGTCAAAGATCATCATGTTCTGTTGAGATTTCATCTGCTGAAATGAAGATTGTACAGTTACTTCATGTTGTTTGACTTAACTTGTCAAATCTCAATGTGAATTGATGATATTGTTTTCATTCAATGAAGAATTATCATTCTTTGATTTGAAACTTGATACTGTTATTGAGTTATCAAAAGTTGAAGCTGAAATGTAAAACTTATTTGAAGTTGATGTTGACATGTCATTTTCTTGAGTTTGCATCTTATCATTCAAGTTTCGTTGCTTTGAATGTGATGATTCAAAACTTTCATCATTCTTTGTAAAAATTACTTATCATTAATTTATCATTCATACACATACTTCAATGACTTATTATAATGCAATGTTTGATCAGTTAATGTGATGCTTGTTGTATCTTTCTTTGAATGATTGAATCTTGATCGCTTTCAAGAAAAATATAAGAGCGTGTGAGTTTTGTTCATGAAATTTTCACTCTTGTCAATTCGCTGTGAATGTACACTCTTTACAAATTTATCAGATCTTGCTGCATTGTCTGCTGAGTTGACATTATTCTTCATTGTACTCAGAACAGCTGTATTATTTGCATCATTTTCTTTCATGTTAACGACTGCTGACTGCTTCTAAACATGAGTAGACGCTGCATTGTTTGCTGAGTCAACGTTATTCTTCATTGTACTCAGAACAGCTGTGTCATTCGCATCACTTTCTTTCATGTTAATGATTGTTGACTGCTTCTGAACATGAGTAGAGTTTATTCAATTCTGCTTTATGAAATTTAAAGTTCTTGTCAATCTTTATTGATATACATGATTTATCAAATTATCAATTGTCATTTCATAATTAATTGATAATGTGTTGATCTCATTTCTTTGAGTTATCACTTTGTTAATCTTTTCGCTTTCATTAACATCAATGAATCTTATGTGCTCTTGATGAGAAGTTGAGATTGATGAAGCATTGTCTGTGAGTTCTGCATTGATCATTAGTTCATTATTTACATACATGTGTTTCTGATCTATCAGAATATGATGTAGCGTAAGTCACATTAAAGCGAGCAGCATGATTAAATCAATTTGAGACATCGCGTAAGACAGCTTGAAAAGTTCTGTCTGAATTTATTTTTGAAATCTCGTCATCTGTAATGTAAATGATAGTATTCATCTTAATGTAGCTCATGTCATCTTTGAGAATGTCAATTTACATCTGAAACGAAACATTATAAAATCAATCTTTGTCATCATGTAAATCATGATTAAGTACATCTTTGATTAAAGTTAAGCTCATTTTCAAGATTTTTCTTGAAGTAATCAGATTCAAGTATGAACTCATCATTGCATGAAGTTCAACGTCTTCAAGTGTTCTGATGAATGACATGACTTTTTATGACTGTGAAAACTCAGATGCAGATGATGCTCATTGAATCTTTACAATCTTGCATGTGATGATGAGTGATTGATCATTTGAAGATGATGTAAAACTAGTTTGTGTATGAGTGAAAGATGTGTTGATCTTTTCAATGTATCTTTGTTTAAAGCATCTTTTGTTAAAGAGCAATCATTGAACTATAATGATCAAACTGCTGATAATATGATTTGCTTTAAAGTCATTGAACATAAGCAAGTTGACGTTGTACAGAAATGATGTTAATTTCTTCTTAATGATAGTTGACTTCTTGTGAAATCTGATGTGCTTGAGTGTAGACGTGTGCTTTTCAAGTCATTGCTCAGCTTGATTTGTTAAATTCTTCAGCTGATATTTATCAATGTTTAAAATTTTAAGAATCTCTGTTATGTTTTTGAAAGTCAAACACTCATCATCAAGTTGAAAATTCTGATATCTGATAGTGATATTCTTTTTGAAACGTAAGCTAGTCATTATGATGAGTTAATAAAATCAGTTTAATAAAATAAATGATGATGATGAAATATGAGTGTTGCTATCTAACTATGTGAGATGAGTTGACGTGATAAACTAGACGCGTACTCAACTGATGTTAAATATGCAGATTCAATCAACTGAAATTAAATTCAATGAATATATCTTGATCTTGATGATGATGCTCATTGAAAGAGACACATGATTAAATCATGATCTTATGTGATTATGAAAGCAACTTGAAAGACTCACATTAAGTATGATGAGCAAATGAATGAAAGATCAAGTTGTGTTAAGTACATGCAACGAATGTGATATTGTAGAAGTTGAAACATAGTGAATTTACTTTAGTTCATGTTGAAGATCTGCACTCATATGATGCGCATAACAACTTAAAGAATAAGCTAATTTATTGTTGATTGAAGTGTATTGTATCTGCAAGTTGTTATGTCTGTATTTCAATGTATATTACACAGTGATCAGTGTCTTAATCTTTTTGACAGACTTGAACTAGCAGCAGATAAAGAATTTAAACTTTGAAAAAGAATGTCATCTTTTGTGAAACATGTTTATCAATCAATGAATACTGTTTCTTGATCAGATTTATTCTTTTGCAATGCTTGCTTTTCTGCGAAGTTTGTTGCTTGATCTTTGCTTGCATCTCAATGATGCTCTTGCTTTTCTGCGAGATTTGCTGCAGAAGCTTCGTTCACATTTTGATGATGCTCTTGCTTTTCTAGAAAGTTTGCTGCAGAAGTTTCATTCATGTTCTGATGATGCTCTTACTCTTCTGAGAGATTTGTTACTTGATTTTCGCTTGCGTTCTGATGATGCTTTGATGTTCAGCTAAATCTGCTTTCTGCGTCATCTTCTCATCATCTGAAATGAGAATAGTGCAATTATCATTCTCAAGCTTCATTACTTGAAATGTGTGATACATGACGTTAGTCGCTGCATCTTTATCTATTGATGTCGCTTTGAACTTCTCTTTGAACATCATGATGAGATGTTTGTCAAAAGATGTAAAGTAATGATGTGAAATAATGTTAAGTTGTTGAATGTGAAGAAGTAATAAGAAGCAGTGAGATTGTAGAATGTACAATGAATGAGATGAGATTGCAGAATGTTAAATTCTAAACTGATGTGAATCTAAACTGAATGATTGATCTTGACAGTTGCAGCTCAAATTGAAGTTGTAGTCTGATTATGATGAAAGATAAAAAGTAAAATAATGTTGCAGAATGTAAAATTCTAGACTGATGTGAGTTGAAGCTGAAAGATTGATCTTGATAATTGCAGCTTGAATTGAGATTGTTATCTGATTGTGATGAAAGATAAAAAGTCTCTAAGATGAGAATGATTCTGATTTAACTGTTATAATGTCTCGAAAGTTAAGTTTCTTAAAAAAGCACACACTTGAATAAAGTGAGTAAGATCTCATTGATGAATTGTATTCTTCTATTAAATATAACTAAAATGATAAAAGTGTTGATCTCAATTTTGATATGATGATTATCTTTCATTCATAAAACAACAAAGTTGTTATTCATCTTTTATTGAATTATGTTTATTTACACTGTATTCTTCACTATATTCAAGCTAATGATATAAAAGAAATGATACAGTGAATATTGTTTGCATTTTTATCGCTTATCATGTTTTGCTCTGAGACATGAGCAAACAAGCTGCATCATAAACATCTCAGTCACATCTTCATTGATTTGCATATTCTTCATGTTGAGTCTTTCTGCAATGATCATTTGTCGACTTTCATGACTATACTGAGAACGTTCTTCAAGACGAATAAATCAATTCATAGTGAAAATACAATATGTATCGTCATAATTCGATCAGAATCTGTCAATATAATCAGTCATTTATATTGAATTGAGATTTTCTTTACTTAGAAAGCATAACTGATCATCTTCTAGCATCATGACATTTGTTAACAAAATCAGTATTGCATTGCAAGTCATAATGCTTTTGAGCGAATCTGTCTATCACTCTCACTGTTGCAATTCATGAAGATGTAATAGCAAGTGCTTTCATAAAAGTGTTACAAATCACAGCGATTCATTTATTGTCAGTGAGCAGATCAATCATGTAATTCAATCAAGATGTATTGCATCTATTTATTTGATGATTGCATAACTTTCACATTACTATCAATTACTTTCTGAATACAATCATGAAAATAAACACTTTGTTCGAAGTCTTTCATGAGTAGCATAGCTTTAACATTTTGTTGTGAAGATTATATTCAAGCATTTGATGATGCAAATCATAGTTCACATGATTGAAAGATGAGATGATGATCATCATAAAGTCACTGAAATGTGATGTCGTTGTCGATTCAACAGCAAAGAAAGTCAAGAAATTTTCTTCAAGTCAAGATGTTAAAGAATGATATTCTTAAATTAAAGCAAATTTAAAGAATCATTATTCAAGTTCATTGAATCTCATGCACTTCAATTTTTCAAACGTATTGCATAATTTCACTTTCTTCTTAATTACTCTTTACATTACTTGTGACTTAATAGACATCAAATAACACTATCATGAAGATAGTGTTGATTGAATGTATACAAAACATCATGACTAGTGCTAGATAAGCTTTCACTACTTAACATGTTAAAAGACGAAGAAATACTACTTTTGAACTTTATTCATCTTTCAAATCTATCAAAAAAGCAGTTGTAAAGAAAATATGAAATGTTTCAAAGTAAACAAATAAAACAAAGTCGTAAAATAAACAGTTTAATTTGAAAGATATCAAGTATCTTTTTAAAGATACTGTCTTATTTACTGATCTGAACTCATGATTTAAACATGATACACAGCATTGATTCAAGCAGATCTTGAGTGTCAATGATAATAGTTGAAAGAACAAAGTTGATTTTAAAATATATGATGAAGAAACAAATGAGAACATGATTGAAAAGTCTGTAGACTTTCATGATAATGATTCAGATTTATATGATCTGTCTTACGTTGTAAACTGAATAATCATACTTGATGATAAAGAGATTTTACACGACTCAGATATAAAAGTATTTAATCATGCAAGCGAGTTTGACTTTGAGCTTTGATGTAATAATCAATCTTGTTTGATCTTTAACTGATGTATCAACTGAAACTACATGCATTTTTCACTTTGCAATCAAACTATTGTTCATTGCTTTGATTAATTAATTGAGATGACAAAGATGTTGAAGAGATGTAATGACTGAAGAAATCTGAAGAATATACTGTTTCATTTGCAGAATAGCAACAAGAGAGAGTTCATCATCAAATTGATCAGTTCATGAATTTGCAAAGATCTCAATGATTATATCACAAATAATAAAACTTCTCTCAAGCTCAAAATATCAAGAAAAGACAGAAAGATACAAGTGTCAAGAAATGAAATCTTAATTATCATTTTGAGTTGCTTCTTCTGTGTATCAGTTAACTGATTGCTTTCATTCAGATCAGCAACATCACTTGTGCAAAGTATTTAAAGAACAAATGTAAGAAGCATTTGCAGAAAGACGAGTCATACATACTTGATCTTCTTACTCATTGATGATGTTATCATGAGCAGTGTAAAAACTTCACTTGCATCTGTTATCATCGAAATATAGATCATTCTCATGAAGCGATAGAGTCAAAGATGATATGATATTGAGCAACAGCAATCGCGAAAGATGACGAAGAGATTGACTGCAACAACTCTTCATTCAGTCTAGTCATTTTTTTCTTCATTTCTTCATTAAGTGCATGCAGCCTATGGCTATGGCACTGTCTAGGCGCTGTATGTATGCTAAGTTACATGTAACCTGGCCAAAGTCGCTGCTTTATATCTTCCCATTGATCAATCACACCGATAGTTTGCGCATACAAGCGCTCTCGCTCAAACCCTCGTCATCGTACTCCCGTTTTCCTTTGTCTCTTCGCACTCTTCGCGTTCTACTCTTTCGTTTCTAATAGTCATTTTCTCGTCGCAATTCGAGTATTTTTCAAATACTTTAGTGTTGCGATTCTTCTAATCTTGGTGATGAACAGTGTTAATATAATGTCTGTGTTTTTGAGCTGAGCTTTTTCCTTAAGCTTTATCTGCTCTGCTCTATAATGCCTGCAGTTCAGCAGTAAATGCTTCGGCGTTTGCCTCGCATTGCATATTTCATAGCATTTGTTCGAATTATTCTCTGATAATCGATGCAAATAGCTCTTGAAATAGCCATGTCTCATTTTCAGCTGAATAAAGATTGAAAACGTTAGTCTATCGATTTTCCTCAGCTCTTTTAGTGACTTATGACTTAGGTTCACATTCGATATGTGCTTTCGATACTGGTTTCCCTTCTTGATGCTGCTTTTCCAGACATTTAACCATTGTAATTTCGTCTCTTTGCAAATTTGCTTTTTGACGAATCTTATGATGATTGCTTTCGTGTTGCCGATAACTGGTAATTCTTGAGCAGCGCTTTTGATCAATTGATCTGCTTTTTCGTTCTCAATAATGTTCTTGCGACTCGATATTCACTGTATGCGAATTTGACACTGATTCTGATGTAAATTGGTTAAGTTTTGTCGTATATCATCGAATAACTTCGCATTGACGTTGCTCTTTGCGTTTAATCTTTGCAAAGTCATTTGACTGTTCGTGTACACTCAAATTCCGCTGTTTTTGAGTGCTTTTTCGCTGCATATTGCGATTGCATCGCTAATAGCTTGCAGTTTCGCTTTCGTTGTGATTATTTTGTCAGAAACGCTTGTCGCTTTGCTGAATCTGACGAGTTCATGCGTGAATATCACTGTCGTTCCAGTTTCTGTTTCGACCTCTGCTATCTTTTTCCGAATTTGCGATGCGTCGATATACATCACTATGTTCTTCGCCTTTTTGGTAATTCTTTCTAATTCCCTGTAGTGCGTATTGATCGTTTCGCTGGTTTCGCTTCTTGCAAATTCGGTTTGAATTTTTGCTAAATGCTCGATTTCTTGATCTCACGATTTCTTGAAGTGAGGAATTTCGATTTCTTTTATTGAATTCAGTGTTTTTTGCACTTTGTTCAATATTCGATATATCTGCGTGAATCTGTCTTTGCACTTCTTGACTTTTCGAGATAAATTCGCCTTCATCTCGTTTCAGTTCAGGTATTTCGATGCGTTCAGCTCTAGATTCAATCCGATAGAGTATTGAGATGAGTACGAAATAGGCGTTCTTTTCCTGATAGGGTGTTTTTCCGGTAACTCAACTATTCGAATTGCATAGTTCTTGCACTTTTGGTCTAATCGCATCTTCATCGGCGGGATTTCGGCTTCTATTTGCATAGCATCTATCGATGATGTTCGAAACGCATTCAGAATTTTCCGTAATGCAGCGTTTTGCAGTTTGCGAAGTTTGACTAAGTAGCTTTTTTGATTATTCCACCATATTTCGGCGTCATAGTCGCTAATAGACGTGACGCATGCCAGGTATAACTGCTTTCCTGATTTGACATTTAGTTCTCACTCGCTATTCATTAATCTAAACAACGAGTGTAGCGTTCTTGTGACTGTCGCGATTTTCGTTTGCACATGAACTTTGAAGTTGAGCTTTCGATTCAGTCAGACTTCTAGTCATCGTACGCATGTCTTTGATTTTATGATCGTGTTATTGAGTAGAATAATCATTTGGTTGGGTGTCGTCTTGTGACTTTCAAAGTGTATCAATTCAGATTTCGAGTCATCGAATTGCACTGCGTTGTTCTCAGCCCATGTGAAAGCGATTTTTGCTGCGTTTTCCAGCATTTTCACATTCTTGTCAATATTCCTTCCCTTAATGTATAGCGTCACATCGTCAATATAGCTGAATGACTGTAAATTTTCGAACTTTACGCGAATCTTTGAAAACAAGTATTGAATATAAATTAGAAATAAAATGAGCGAGATAAATGAGTCTTGTGATATTTCTGTGCTTATTTTCTTTGATTTCTGACGTTCGTCGTCAAATGCTAAGTCAATAATTCAATTTTGTAAGAAACATTTTACTCAATTGATTAAATTGATCAATATTTTCAATTTAATCAATATTTTGATCAGCTGTTTCAACGCTACATGATCAAAGACTTCTTTGACATCTAGAAGTAGACAGATAAGCGTGTTTTCTCAACTTTTCGTCATTTGCGCATCATGTACTAGGTTTAGTACTGCATCTATAGCTGATCTTTGTTTTCTGCCTCTCATTTGATCAAAATTCAGCAGCTTATCGTTAATTTCAGCTGTGTAAGACAGTTGCACTGCTATTATTTTTTCTGTTACTTTGTCTAAACAGTTTAGCAGCGTAATAATTCTGTATGTCTTCAAAATTGAATAATTCAACTTGTCTAATTTTTTTAGAATAATTTTCATGCCTTCGCGTCATATCTTCGAATGATAGTCGTTTTCGAACAAATCTGAGTACACTAAATTGAAGATTTTCGATATAGTTTTGTACGCTCGCTGTATGATTGCGAATGACATTTCGTCTGGTTCGGGTGCTTTTCTGAGTGCTGAGAAGTTAATAGCGTACTTGATTTTCTCTTCGATAACTCTTGGCCACTGTATACTTTCGTCCGGTAGTAATTCTTCATTGGTTTGAATTTCCGAAGGTGGTGAGTACATTGCTTTCAGAAATGCCTCGCACTTTTCATTGAATTCGATCTTCAATTCTTTTTGCGAGTTTTGTATCGAGAGTAGCTTTTCGATTAGACGTGGTTTAGTGAACTTGTATGTCTGAAACACTTCTTTCCCTTCGACGTTGTTCAAAAAATTGGTTCAGAATTGGTTTTTGACCAGCTTTATTGCATCATGGTACGAATTTCGCGTTTGCACTACCTCTGTTCATGCGTCGTCACTTCTGCATCTTTTCCAGATTCGCTTTTTTGACGACAGCGCCTTTCGCCTTTCGATGAGCTCATTGTTCCACCAGGGTTTTGATTTTGCGCATATTCGCTGTTTAGATACGAATAATTCCACTGTATTCTTGATGCATTCAGTCAAATAAATGGCTTTTGCTTCTAAACTCGTGATTCTTTGCATCTTGACAATCATTTTGTCTTTCGTCTTTTGCAAATGCTTCTCAAAGTCTTTCCAGTCGGCTTTTTGCAAATTGTATGACGCGTTCAACGGATTTTCGACCAACTTCACTTTTTTCGTAACTATTGTAAATAGAATTACTTCATGATCGAATTCTGTGTCTGCGTTCTCATCTATATGTCAATTCTTGATGTGATTGCGCATATTCTTTGATGCGAATGCTAAATCAAGTATCGAGCTTGACTGACTCGAATAGCTGTGATATGTGTCTATATCAGAAGTGTTAATCAGATTGCACTTATGTAAATTTACCCACTTTATTAACGCTTTCGTTCTAATAGAGTTTGAAATTTTTGCGTTTCATCAGCTATGATGTGCATTAAAGTCTTCGACGATAATAACTTTTTGCTCAGAATTTAGCATAACTTTTGCTAATTCTCGCTCAATCGTGTATAATTGCTTGTTATCTGCGTTTTGTGACTTTTCGTTGTAAATATTGAACAATAAAATTCCTTTCTGAATTTTATTGTTCGCTATTGATATCGCTTTCATATCTTCGCTATTGACTATGTCTGATCTTGATGTGCATGTAAATTTCTTTGCGTTTTTCGCAACAAATATCAGTACTCTGACACGAGTATTCTGAACATTTGGTTTGATGCAGATAAACGACGGATGCGAAATTGTTATATTTTCGTCTTTCATTCACGATTCTTGTAGTATAACAATATCTGTCTTGTTTTTCGCAAATTTCATACATGCATGCATAATTTGCGTTGACCTTGCACAATTATGCTGTAGAATTCGAATATTCGACGTGTTTGCAAAGCTTTCGTCATTTGCGTTGTTTTGTGACATTTCGAATGCACTACTCATTACAATTTCGTGACTAGATGATCTTTTTGTGAGCTAATAGGCTGAGCTGCCTGATATGTTTCGCACATTGCGCTGTTTGCGAAGTGCGCATTTTGACAGTTGCAGCATCTAGAAATCGTGTGATTGCATGATTGCTTGTCTTCGCACGTAGGTAATTGACATTTATGCTTTCATGTTAGATGATTTCGTTCACAAAACAAGCATCTTGATGATTTATTGCACTTGTTCTGCAAATGTTCGAATGTTTGACATTTTTGACATTGATCATTTGATCGATAGTCTCGATATTCGACTGTTCAATATGTCGATTTCGCAGCTAAGAGTCGTTTTTTCAGATGTCTTTGCACTTCTGCTTCGATTCTAAATGCTAAGATCGTCGATGCATGTCTGTTTCGTGATCGATTTTCGCTCTTCGATAATCATATAGAGTTGATTATTAGTTTCAATTCAAAATTGTACGACTCTAACTCAGTTTTTAGATTTTTCATTTCAGTTTTCATATTGAAGATTTCGATTTCCAGACTGTGTATGACTATTTTGTGTCATTTCTCGTCTTTCTTAATGCTTTTAACATCAAAAACATGCTTTCATATTGCTCTTTACGCTAGTAAGGCATCTGCGATGTATTTTTTCGAGACTGTCAGAACAATGTTGTTTCCCTTTTGCGTTTTGACTATCGTGACGACTATTAGATCGATTTTCGCCTTTTTCAATGTGTTATTCATCGAATCTCGCATTTTCATCGTCTTTAAAGTTCAGTTCTCATTTTTGAGATTGACAATGAGTCTTCTTTCGCGATACGATATTTCTTGTGATTTTGGCGAGGATTTCTTGATAATCAGGTTTTATTCGCCTGCATTTGCATTCGCATTTGCATTTGCATTTGCGCTTGTGACTTGAGCTGCTTTTTGCACATATGTGAGCTTCTGCGTTGGTTTTTGCGAATTTTGCATGACTTGCGACGTTTGCAAAATCTGCGTCTTCTGCGAGATTTGTGAATTCTCTGTCATTTGCTTTGCATTGATTTCCTTTTTAATGTTTTCAGCATTTTGTTGAATCAATTGTAGAATGATCTTCAGTTTCTTGTTTGTTTGACTTTGAAGTCGATCAATTTGCTTCTGAATCGAGTTTTCTATACTTTCGTCGCATGCTCTTCGAATGTAGATTAAGCTATGATTTATAGTCTCTTTCTGTTCTGATATTGCTTGTCTTAGCTGATTGACTGCGAATTCAATTCTTTCGCGCAGTCTCTTTATCTGCATCTCTTTAGAGATGACATCGTAGCACTTGCTAGTACTAACTTCGATGCTAGCTTCTTTTTGCGAACTTTTCATCGCTTTTCGCTTTTTCATTCCTTTGAATTTCACAATCGCTCGTGTTTGCTCTTTTTGCTGCGAATTTGCATTTCGCAGATTGGTTGTATTCTTGTCGTTGTGCGCATTTGCATGTAAATTTAGCATCAATGCGTCGAGTGAACTAAACATGTACTGCGTTTTTCTATTTGCTGATGTAAGCGATTTTTGTTGACTGCGAAATAAATCGACAATGTCGTTCTGCAGTTGTTTGCTTGTTGACGAACTCATGCTAAGTTCATTTCATAAATTTATTTCAATCTCTAACGTTGACTTTTTGATTTCTATCGTCGACGTTTTGAGTTCTGACGCTGAGCTATTGCTTCTACTGAGTTTCGCGTTACTATTCGCGAAACGAAGCGAGAAAAAGCGCATAAAGCGACTCTTTATATTTCTTTTTATAGAGAGTTTTTCCGAGTTTTGAACTTCGAACTTCTAGAAAATTCACTTGACATCACTTAAATATTTCTTTAATCTCTTATTCAGAGCGTTTCACGTAGACAGTAACTCTAGTGTAGAGGTTTCTCAATTTCTATTTCGAAACCTGCAATAGATCGCCTTCTATTACCGACTTATGTCAGGCGAAAATGATATAAATCTAGTCTGCAAGAATCTAGATTACTCTTTTTGATAGAAAATGCTTGACGCAATTGCTTTATATTTCGTGTATCGAAGTAGTCGTGTTATCTCGCTCAGAATAGTAACGACTGATCTCGACTTATTTATTGTCTTGCGCATCAAGAAAAGGTAAAACAGATAGTGATTTGATAAGAAACGCTGTACTTCTCTAAAACAACGTTGTTCTCTGTGCGACCTTCAAGCGCAAAAGAGTTCGATTTCGATTTTTGCGTCAGTATGCAGTCTTCTGTGCTGTTCTGAAGTCGATTGATGACTTGTTCTTTTCGTGTGAGTTTGCTCTTCAATTTATCAATCAAATTACTGTCTGAATTGATGATTCTTTCTTCTGCGTTGATGAACTTTCGTTTCGTCGTCGATTTTGGCCTGCGTGAGCGCGAAAAATTTCGATTTTCGATTTTTGACTTGCAACGCAGTCACCTGTGAAGCTATTGAGTCGAATGAGAGCTTGTTTTGATCGTACAATTGTGCTCTATAACTTGTCAATCGATTTGATATTCTACATTCGAAGAGCATGCGACGAAAGCATAGAAAACTCGATTCAGAAGCAAATTGATCGACTTCAAAGTCAAACAAACAACAAACTGAAGATCATTCTACAATTGGTTCAACAAAATGCTGAAAACATCAAAAAGAGAATCAATGCAAAGCACATGACAAAGAATTCGCAAATCTTGCAGAAGACGCAGAATTCGCAAACGTTGCAAGTCATGCAAAATTCGCAAAAATCAACGCAGAAGCTCACATATGTGCAAAAAGCAGCTCAAGTCACAAGCGCAAATGCAAATGCAAACACAAATGCAAATGTGAATGCAAATGCAGATGAATAAAACCTGATCATCAAGAAATTCTCTTCAAAATCACAAGAAATATCATATCGCGAAAGAAGACTTATTGTTAATGATCAGCGATGAAACTCATCTGTACGTGATGCTGACTACGAATCTACTGTCTAACTACAGTAGAGTCTAAAGATTATCAAAAGTTTGAACAACATTGAGACGTTACGTGATAAGAAAGCGCTGTGCGTTGATCGCATGCAGAGTTTTCGCGATTGCGCAGACTTCAATAATCTCAATGTGCATGCTATAAAGCAATCTGCATGCAGATGAGAAAGTCAAATAAAATGCAGAACTATGAGAAAAATCGCTTATGAAAATCATTTGATTCAGCATCTCATCATTGCAATGATGAGAACTGAGACAAAACACTCTTGCATTTAATCTGTTGAGAATGATTAGCAGAAAGAACTTGAATCACGAACATTCTTTAAATCTACATGCTAACTACGTATAAATCTTGTTAAGACTGTGTGTCTGTTACTATGACATGAGCAACTCACGAGTCTCATTAAGTTTGATACAAACAAACTCAAGAATCTCATTAATATCATTTAACAAACATTCAGACACAGACATTCTATACATAAATGATACACTGATGAGAAGACTTCATTAAGAGAAGAGAGACATAAGTGAATTAATAAAGAATGATTGAACTATGTTGTCTGATTAAAAGTGTAGCATATGAACATTTTTGCAAAACATGATCAATCTGCATAAAAGAGATCTCTACAAATAATGTGAAGCAAATGAGTTACACATCTTACAAGCGAAGCAAGCATCTGCAAAGCATGATATACAATGATGATGATTGTTGATCTTGAGAATCTCATTTCTTCACTGAGTTCTGACTCTCAAATGTCTTGATGATAAAATCAATTTCTAGTCAAAGATATCATTTGTATAGTTTGAAAGAACAGTAGCATATGTCAATGTGATTAAAGAAGAAATCGACTGTGATACACATGTGTATCACTGACGAAACGTCTGCAATTCATGCTTAAGAAGTAAACTGTTGAAATCTGAGCAATGAAAGATTTTGCTCATCTTAAACTGTAAATCTGTTGCGAGAAACTACTTCTTGCTAAGAGAAAAATCAGCATAGAAATCATGTCTTATATATGTTGCATGCAACTGTCATGATGTCAAATCATCAACTCAATTTGAAACATAAATCGTTGATATCTTAAATAATCTTGATTCATTAAACTAGTTCAATGAATCAAGTCATCAATCTAGTCATCATCATTTTAATTTAGTCTCAGTAATTCTGTTTCAATCATTTCAGTCATGTGCGTGAACTTCTGCGATCTTAAGTCAATAAAACTACTGTCTAGTCTTGATTCTGCTCAATTCATGTATATAAAAGTTGAGCTTTCGTTCTTTTTCTTCACTTTTTGTCTTTCATCTTGTACATTATTTAATGTATTGTTTTGTATCTAGATTCTATCAAAGTAATAATAATATCAGTCTTTTATATTAATAGTATCTTTAGTTTAACTCAGTTTTTGACATTATGAAAGATTTACACTTTTTGCAACGTTTTCATATGTTGAAATCTCGTCTAGTTATTCTTTCACTTAAATAAAGTCATTTCACAATCTCTTGATTGATGATGAGCGTGTTGTCAAACAGTTCACTCAAAGTGTGATCGAAAATTCAGTTGAGATCTTTCGCGTAATGCAAGAGCTTCAAAATCAAGTTCAATAACATGATGTTATCATTTCATCTTCATTCATCATTCTCAGTTTTTCAGTTTATATAAAGTTGAATTCTCAGTTTCTTGCAGTGATAACTCAGATCATTGCATAAATCTTGAACAATCAATCTCTTTTCATCATTTACTTCTTTGCAAACTTTGTCGCTGTCTTCATCACTTTTAGATTCAAGAAGTTTCTCAACATATCTGAATATAAGAAAGACAAAGATCAATTGAATGCATGAGAGCAGAGTCTAATACAGCGCATGAACATGAATGATGATCATTATTTCTTTCATCGAGTCAAGATTATCTATGTCGAGTCATGACTCATCATAGATAAGAAGACTCACAATCTAATGAATCAATATCGAGTCAATGATCTTTGTATCATTTTTATCTTTGCAGATTAATGACATAAGTTACGTCATTACTGTGACAATTCTTTCAAGACAGAAGATGCTCATTTATATCTTTGCAAAACTTTGAAGCAAAACATGAATAGCTTTGTCAATTACTACAATATCTTTTATCAAAAGAAAGAATGTTCTTTGATGAAAGATTTCTTGTTGATTAACTGTCTGAAACGCAATGTCAATTATTTCACTTAAGTCATCATTTTCTTCTGACAAAACTTTGATGAAACTCAATCATTTATCTTTCATTAATGAGTTCAAGCATTCTTTGACATCGACAAAGAGCTTCAGCAGCTTAAGCATTGTCAATCTCACTTCATCTTCATTATTGTATTCAGCTTTTGCACATCTACACGTCTATGTGATGCAGTAAATCAATCGGTTTTTCGCTTTATCAGATCGATGTACATGCATCGCAATCACATACACTGCGAAGACACGACACAATCTTTGCTCACATACACAGAACGACAGCAACGTCTTTGCGCACATGCTGCAACTCATATATGTCACACACACATACACTGCGAAGGCACGACTCAGCTTTTGCGCATCTACACGCTTGCAAGATGCAGTAAATCGATCGATTTTTCGCTTTATCAGATCGATGTACATGCATTGCAATCACATACACTGCGAAGACATGACACAATCTTTGCTCATATACACAGAACGACAGCAACGTCTTTGCGCACACGCTGCAACTCATATACATCATACACATATACACTGCGAAGACACGACTCAGCTTTTGCACATCTACACACTTGTGTAATGCAGTAAATCGATCGGTTTTTCGCTTTATCAGATCAATGTACATGCATCGCAATCACATACATTGCGAAGACACGACACAGTCTTTGCTCATATACACAGAACGACAGCAACGTCTTTGCGCACGTGCTGCAACTAATATACGACATTCACACAGTCATTGCGAAGGCACGATTCAGCTTTTGCGCACATACACATCTGTGCGACGCAGTAAATCGATCAATTTCGATTTTCTGATCGATTTACATACGTCGCAAATACATACATTGCGAAGACATGACATAGTCTTTGCTCATATACACAGAACAACAGCAACGTCTTTGCGCATGCGCTGCAACTAATATACGACAATTACACAGTCACTGCAAAGGCACGACTCAGCTTTTGCGCATATACACATCTGTGTGACGCAGTAAATTGATTGATTTCGATTTTCTGATCGATTTACATGCGTCGCAAATACATAGATCAAAGCTCATTTAGTTCGTTCAGCTGAGTGATCATACAGCGAACTTGAAAGTTCACGTCGAAGTGATCAGCTTTTCTCTACATAGATCAAAGCTCATCTAGCTCGCTTAGCTTAATGATCATACAGACAAGTCGAAAGCTCACGTCAAAGTGATCAGCTTTCACAATTTTGAGTTGTTTATGTGATCACTTGATCATATAAACAGTTTACGCGCTCGTATGCGCACTCTATCGATGTGACTGTTCAATGAAAAGATATACAGCAGCGATTATGACTAGATTACATGTAATTTAGCATACACACAGCGTCTAGATAGTGTCATAGTCATAGACTGCATGCACTTAATGAAGAAAAAAAAATAAGAAAAAAAATCTTCATCATTGTTTCATTCATCAAAGTCAAGAGCATCTTTGCATTAACTAGTAATTCTTTGAATTCAAAGATTATCATCTTTGTGACTGTTGTTTCAACAGTATTTTCATCTCTTTCTCTTTTATTTCTTGACGAATCAATAAATTTAAGTTTTATCATTATCATCATTTAAGATAAGACTCTGATTGTTTCTGAGATCAAAAAAATCTGCAATAAGTGAAAGCTGTGTTACTATTGCAAGTTGCAACATTCAAGCAAAATCATTAAAGAATGCTCAAATAAGTGTTGAAAACGAGATATGTATGCACATATGTATAAACATATGTATGCTCATATGTATATCTCGACGATTAGTTATTTTCGCTTCGATTGAAGCGACTTGACGCTAGAAATATTTATTTATTCTTTCACTTCTTTCTTCATCTGTATGCTTTATCAAATATGCTCTACCTACTAGATAGTTAATATATTTACATACACATATTCGCTCTGACTCTCATATATCAATAGATTATGAGTTCGAATTAGCTTTATTTTCACTATCATAAACATATTTAAGAGCAGAACTTGAAGCATTGAACTCACTGTCATCAATTTCACACTTTCATATTTTAATCACAATGAAAGATTCAAAGAACTATCATGTTTCAAAGCTAAAGAGAAGCAAGAACTATGAGTCATGAAAGAAGAATATAATCAATGTCTTAAAAGTCAAAAATCTCTAAATGATCATCTCAGAGAAGTTGAAGAAATCGACATCACTGTTATTTAACGTCTCAACAGCAGATAAAAAGAAGTATATCACTGATGTTCAACATTGAAAAGATAGAAATCACAAAGACAGCGATATAATTGACTTCAGCTGCAAAAAGAAACTCAGAATACATATAATCAAAGCAGAAAGCATCATCAAAATGTGATTTATTCTGAAGACTTAATATGAGCAGTTGAATTTGATCACTCTATTTCTGACAATCAAGAAACTGACTCAAACAAAGCAATTAAATTTCAAATTCATTCAGAACTATGCAAACTCACTCAAGCAAGTCATCATCAAGTGCTCAGACATCGAGAAAACAATTCAATCATGAATGTTGAGTAATCTCTTTCTTCTAGATCTTAACAAAAGTCTAGAATCATACATCTTCAACCTGATACAGAGCATCAAGATCAACAAATTTGATCTATTAATTGATGATATGACTATCATCTTAGTTGATCATGACAAGCGATCAAATTCAGAGAAAAACTTTAGCTTCAAAAGTATAATAGCTCAGTTTGATGATAAGAAGCGAAAATTCGAAAACAACAGCGAATTTCGAAGAAAATCGAAAAAATGCGCTCATTGCAAGCAAGAAAATCACAGCGAACAGAGCTGCTGACTTCTACATTCAAAGCTTCGTTCATATGAATGAAAGTCTCTTCAGAAAAGAAAGAATCTGATCAAAGAAGATGACTTTGAAAAAAGCTTCGAAGTCAGAATAGTCAGAACAATAAAGATTTTTATCGTCTGTTGAGCTG
>JAABUZ0100001378.1_pt1 | contig 46918 bp, 44 predicted proteins | sample 5562091 | NCBI WGS metagenome assembly JAABUZ01 (sample SAMN12813069, study PRJNA571459) | rock metagenome | isolation source: Antarctica rocks | place: Antarctica: Victoria Land, Linnaeus Terrace sud | collected 2015-12-21
AGGTAAGGTTCTTCGCGTTGCATCGAATTAATCCACATGCTCCGCCGCTTGTGCGGGCCCCCGTCAATTCCTTTGAGTTTTAGCCTTGCGGCCGTACTCCCCAGGCGGGGCGCTTAATGCGTTAGCTGCGGCACGGAACCCGTGGAATGGACCCCACACCTAGCGCCCAACGTTTACGGCATGGACTACCAGGGTATCTAATCCTGTTCGCTCCCCATGCTTTCGCTCCTCAGCGTCAGTATCGGCCCAGAGACCCGCCTTCGCCACCGGTGTTCCTCCTGATATCTGCGCATTTCACCGCTACACCAGGAATTCCAGTCTCCCCTACCGAACTCCAGTGATGCCCGTATCGACCGCACGCCCAGAGTTGAGCCCCAGGTTTTCACGGCCGACGCGACACACCGCCTACGAGCTCTTTACGCCCAATAATTCCGGACAACGCTCGCACCCTACGTATTACCGCGGCTGCTGGCACGTAGTTGGCCGGTGCTTCTTCTCGACCTACCGTCACCCCACAAAAAGCGGAGCTTCGTCGATCGCGAAAGAGGTTTACAACCCGAAGGCCGTCATCCCCCACGCGGCGTTGCTGCGTCAGGCTTCCGCCCATTGCGCAAGATTCCCCACTGCTGCCTCCCGTAGGAGTCTGGGCCGTGTCTCAGTCCCAGTGTGGCCGATCACCCTCTCAGGCCGGCTATCCGTCGTCGCCTTGGTAGGCCATCACCCCACCAACAAGCTGATAGACCGCGGGCCCATCCCCCACCGACAAAACTTTCCACCCCCAGACATGCATCCAGAGGTCCTATCCGGTATTAGACCCAGTTTCCCAGGCTTATCCCGAAGTGGAGGGCAGGTCACCCACGTGTTACTCACCCGTTCGCCGCTCGTGTACCCCGAAGGGCCTTACCGCTCGACTTGCATGTGTTAAGCACGCCGCCAGCGTTCGTCCTGAGCCAGGATCAAACTCTCCAACAAAAAAGGAGGGCTCAAACAAACCCAGCAAAAAAAACCACAACCCCGCCGACACCCACACAAAAAGATGCCAACAAGGAACAAACACACCAACATAAAACGTCAGCACACTGTTGAGTTCTCAAAGGACAACCACACCACCACCCAGCCCCACACCCGCGGAACCTTCCGATGGGCAACTGCTCCAGTCTATGCTCACCGGGGCCCGAGTATCAACCCTCTTGCCCTGGCGACCTGCGAAACTGTACACGCCTCGGGCCGCATCTCGCAGCGGGGGTCCGGCGGGGCTCCGTGGCTGGTCAGCGCCGGGTGGTCATGGTCAGGTGGTCATCGCCCCGACACGAGCTCGACACCCGCCGTCGTCCGCTTGCCCCGGCGCACCACGAGCCAGCGTCCGTGGAGGAGGTCGTCGCCCGCGGGCGTCCAGTCCTCCGCCTCGACCTTGGCGTTGTTCACGTAGGCGCCACCCTCGGCGACGGTGCGGCGGGCGGCTCCCCGGCTCGCGGAGAGGCCGGCGGCGACGAGGAGGTCGACGATCGTCGGGTTGCTCGTCCGGTCGAGCGTCGCCGAGGAGGTCTCGGCGAGGGCCGCGCTCAGGGTCGGGGCGTCGAGGTCGCGCAGCTCACCCCGTCCGAAGAGGGCCCGGCTCGCCGCCTCCACCCGCTCGACCTCGGCGTCGCCGTGCACCCGGGCGGTGACCGACCGGGCCAGGACCCGCTGGGCCCCCCGTGCCGCGGGTTCCTCCCGCGTCATCCGGTCGAGGTCCGCGATCTCGTCGGGTGTCAGCCACGTGAACAGGCGCAGGTACCGCCCGACCATCGCGTCCTCCGCGTTGACCCAGAACTGGTAGAAGGCGTACGGGCTGGTCAGGGTGGGGTCGAGCCACACGGTGCCGCCCTCGGTCTTGCCGAACTTCGTGCCGTCGGCCTTCGTGACGAGCGGGGTGCCGAGCGCGTGCACCGACCGACCGGTCACGCGGTGGATCAGGTCGATGCCGGCGGTGAGGTTGCCCCACTGATCGCTGCCCCCGGTCTGCAGCGTGGCGCCGTAGCGGCGGTGGAGCTCGAGGAAGTCGTAGGCCTGGAGAATCTGGTAGGAGAACTCGGCGTAGCTGATCCCCTCCTCGGACGCCATGCGGCTGCTCACCGCCTCCTTGGCGAGCATCCGCCCCACCCGGAAGTGTTTCCCGACGTCGCGCAGGAAGTCCAGCGTCGACAGTCCCGCGGTCCAGTCGAGGTTGTTGACCAGCAGCGCGCCCGGGTCCCCGGTGAAGTCGAGGAACGACCGGAGCTGCGCGCCGAGGGCGTCCACCCAGCCGGCGACGACCTCGCGGTCGTTGAGGGTACGCTCCGAGGTCGGCTTCGGGTCCCCGATGAGACCCGTCGCGCCGCCGACGAGGGCAATGGGGCGGTGCCCGGCGCGCTGGAAGCGGGCCAGCGTCAGCCACTGCAGGAGGTGCCCGATGTGGGCGCTCGCCGCCGTCGGGTCGATACCCGAGTACAGGGTCACCGGGCCCGCGTCGAGGTCGCGGCGCAACGCGTCGAGGTCGGTGCTCTGCGCGATGAGACCACGCCAGGCGAGGTCGTCGACGATGTGCGGCTCGGTCACCCCTCCAGTGTGCCGGGGCCCCCCGTGTCTCCCCCACCCCGTGCGGAGCATGAACGACGCTCACCAGTCGGGACCGTCCTCGCGGGGACGGCCGGGGCGGTAGGGGCTCACCGCTCGGGTCCCCGGCACCCAGAGTCGCCAGGGCCGACGCTGCCCGGCCGCGACGCCGACGCGGGGACCGGCCTCGACCAGGGTAGGGCGCGGCCGGTCGACGAGCCGGACCGGGGACCCGGGGTCGGCGAGGTCGGCGCCGTTGTGCTCGCGCGTCAGGCCGAGCAGCGCGCACAGCCGCGCGGGGCCCCGCGCGAGGTCGGCCCCACGGCCCCGGGCGGTGGGACGGCGCGCATGCGCCATGGCGGGGTCGGAGAGCACCTCGGCCGCCCGCAGCAGGACCGCGCCCGCCTCCCCCTCGTTCAGGCACACGACGTTGGCGCAGAAGTGCATGCCGTAGACGAAGTAGACGTAGAGGTGCCCGGGCGGGCCCCACATCACCGCGTTGCGCGTCGTGCGCCCGCGGAAGCAGTGCGAGCCCGGGTCGTCGGGACCCCGGTAGGCCTCCACCTCGACGAGCCGGACCCGCACCTCGCCCTCGGCGACGTCGGCGACCAGCTCGCACCCGAGCAGTCGGCGCGCCGCGACGAGCGCGTCGACGGCCAGCTCGCCGGGGTCCAGCAGGACCACCGCCGCGCCCTAGCGTCGGTCGACGGGGACCGACGCCCAGCCGCGGGCCTCGATCACCGCGCCGGCGATCCGGTCGTACTGCTCGGCGACGCGGGCGGGGGCCGTCCCGCCGTGCGCGTCGCGCGAGGCGATCGAGCCCGCGACGGTGAGCACCGAGCGCGCGTCCGGGGTCAGGGCCGGGTCGCAGGCGGCCAGCTCGTCGTCGGTGAGGTCCTCGAGGCCGACCCCCCGCGACTCCGCGGCGCGCACGCATGCCCCGGCCGCGGAGTGGGCGCGGCGGAACGGGACACCCTGGCGCACGAGCCACTCGGCGACGTCGGTGGCGAGGGTGAAACCCGCGGGGGCGAGCTCGGCGAGGCGGTCGGTGTGGAACTCGAGCGTCCGCACCATCCCGGCCATCGCGGGCAGCACCATCGCGAGCTGCGCCGCGGAGTCGAAGAGCGGTTCCTTGTCCTCCTGCAGGTCACGGTTGTAGGCCAGCGGGAGCGCCTTGAGCGTCGTCATGAGCCCGGCGAGGTTGCCGACGAGCCGGCCCGCCTTCCCGCGCGCGAGCTCGCCGACGTCGGGGTTCTTCTTCTGCGGCATGATCGACGATCCGGTCGACCACGCGTCGTCGAGCGTCACGTACCCGAACTCGGCGGTCGCCCAGAGGATGACCTCTTCGGCGATCCGCGAGAGGTCCACCGCGATCATGGCCAGCACGAAGGCGCCCTCGGCGGCGAGGTCGCGGGACGCGGTGCCGTCGATGGAGTTGTCCACCGCGTCGCGGAACCCCAGGTCGCGGGCCACCGCCGCCGGGTCGAGACCGAGCGAGGTCCCGGCGAGGGCACCGGAGCCGTAGGGCGATAACCCGAGGCGGCGGTCGAGGTCGCGGCAGCGCTCGACGTCGCGCAGCAGGGCCTGGGCGTGCGCGCCGAGGTGGTGGGCGAGCAGCACCGGTTGGGCGTGCTGCAGGTGGGTCCGCCCGGGCATCGCCGCGTCGGGGTGCGCCCTGCCCTGCAGGACCAGGGCGTCGACGACGGCGCAGACGCCGCGGGCGACGTCGCGCAGGGTGTCGCGCAGCCACATCCGCAGCTGCGTGGCGATCTGGTCGTTGCGGGAGCGGCCCGCGCGCAGCTTGCCGCCGACGTCGGGTCCGATGCGGTCGATGAGCCCGCGCTCCAGGGCGGTGTGGACGTCCTCGTCGTCCTCCGCGGCGACGAAGGCGCCCGAGGCGACGTCGGCGCCCAGGACGTCGAGACCCTCGAGCATCGCTCGCAGCTCGTCGTCGGACAGCAACCCGGCGGTGCGCAGGACGCGGGCGTGCGCCCGGGACCCGGCGATGTCGTACGGCGCGAGGACCCAGTCGAAGTGCGTGGAGCGCGACAGCGCGGCCATCACCGCGTCGGGACCGGCGGAGAACCGCCCGCCCCAGAGTGCCGTGTTCTCGACGGTCACTTCGGGTCGCGCTCGGCCAGATCCCGGCGCGCGGCGATCTTCGACGGCAGGCCCCAGAGCTGGACGAAGCCCTTGGCCAGGGTCTGGTCGAACATGTCGCCCTCGTCGTAGGTGGCGAGCGAGAATTCGTAGAGCGACTCGGCGCTGCGACGTCCGGTCGGCACGGCACGCCCGCCGTGCAGCGTCATCCGGACCTCGCCGGTGACGTGGGACTGGGTGTCGTCGACGAAGGCGTCGAGGCTGCGGCGCAGCGGGGAGAACCAGAGGCCGTCGTAGACGAGCTCGCCCCAGCGCTGCTCGACCTGGCGCTTGAACCGGACCTGCTCGCGCTCGAGGGTGACGTTCTCCAGCTCCTGGTGCGCGGTGATCAGCGCGATCGCCCCGGGCGCCTCGTAGACCTCGCGGCTCTTGATCCCGACCAGGCGGTCCTCGACGAGGTCGAGCCGCCCGACGCCCTGCCCGCCGGCGCGGGTGTTGAGCTGCTCGATCGCCTGCAGGACGGTGACGTGCTGCCCGTCCAGCGACACCGGCACCCCGCGCTCGAAGCCGATCACGACCTCGTCCGGCTCCCGGGTCACGGCCGGGTCCTGGGTGTAGGAGTAGACGTCCTCGACGGGGCCGTTCCAGATGTCCTCGAGGAAGCCGGTCTCGACGGCGCGGCCCCACACGTTCTGGTCGATCGAGTACGGCGAGCGCTTGGTGACGTCGATCGGGAGCGCGCGCTCCTCGGCCCAGACGATCGCCTTCTCGCGGGTCCAGGCGAAGTCGCGGACCGGGGCGAGGACCTCGAGGTCGGGAGCGAGGGCGCCCACGCCGACCTCGAAGCGGACCTGGTCGTTGCCCTTGCCCGTGCAGCCGTGGGCGACGGTCGACGCGCCGAAGCGGGCCGCGGCGTCGGCGAGGTGCTTGACGATCAGCGGGCGCGAGAGCGCGGAGACCAGCGGGTAGCGATCCATGTAGAGCGCGTTGGCCCGTAGGGCGGGCAAGCAGTACTGCTCGGCGAACTCGTCGCGGGCGTCGGCAACGGTGGCCTCGACGGCGCCGCAGTCGAGGGCGCGTTGCCGGATGGCCTCGAGGTCCTCGCCGCCCTGGCCGACGTCGACGGCGACGGCCACCACCTCGGCACCGGTCTCCTCGCCGATCCAGCCGATGGCCACCGACGTGTCCAGCCCGCCGGAGTAGGCCAGGACGATCCGCTCGCTCACGCGTCTCCCTCTTCCCGTGTCGATCCCTGGTGCGTGTTCCCGGGCAGGGCCCGGAGATGGTCGGCCAGCCCCCGCCCGTCGAGGGGCTCGCGGGCGACGACGACCACGGTGTCGTCGCCGGCGATGGTGCCGACGACCTCGGCCAGCGCCGCGCGGTCGAGTGCGCTGGCCAGATAGTGCGCTCCCCCGGGTGGGGTCCGCAGCACCGCGAGATTGCCCGAGTGGTCGGCGGAGACCAGGAGCTCGCCGAGCAGTCGGACCAGTCTGTCGGTGCCGCCGGTGACACCCCGCACCGGGCTGCCGTCGTCGGGCACCACGTACTGCCCGACGCCGCCGTCGGCGCCGCGCAGCTTCACCGCCCCGAGCTCGTCGAGGTCGCGCGAGAGCGTCGCCTGGGTGACCTCGACGCCCTCGGCGGCCAGCAGCGTCGCCAGCTCGCCCTGACTGTGCACCGGGCGGCTGCTCACGAGCGCGACGATCCGCGCCTGGCGGCCGGCCCGGGTCGTCGCGCGCGCATCGGTCATCGGTTCGGTCACCGCTCCAGCAGCCACGCGAGCAGCGCCTTCTGCGCGTGCAACCGGTTCTCCGCCTCGTCCCACACCGCCGAGGCCGGACCGTCGATGACCTCGGCGGTGATCTCGTCGCCGCGGTGCGCGGGCAGGCAGTGCAGGACGGTGACGTCCAGGCGGGCCCGCGCGAGGAGGGCGGCATCGAGGCGGAACGGGTGGAAGGACGCGGTGCGGTCGCGGCCGTCGGAGTCGTGGCCCATCGAGACCCACGTGTCGGTGACGAGGACGTCGGCGGCGTCGGCGGCCTTCGCGGCCAGCGCGGCGGGGTCAGGGCCGTCGAGCACCGTCGCCGACCCGCCGGTGTCCTCCGCGCGGACGCGCGCGGAGTGAAGCACGGCCGGATCGGGCCGGAAACCCTCGGGAGCGGCGATCCGGACGTGCATACCCGCGGTCGCCCCGCCGAGCAGCAGGGAGTGGGCCATGTTGTTGGCCCCGTCGCCGAGGTAGGTCAGGGTCCGTCCCGCGAGGGTGCCGTGCCGCTCGCGCAGGGTGAGCAGGTCGGCGAGGACCTGGCAGGGGTGGAAGCCGTCGGTGAGGGCGTTGACGACGGGGACGCTCGCGGCCGCGGCCATCTCCTCGAGCCGGTCGTCGGTGCTCGTGCGCCAGACGATGGCCGCCACGTAGCGCGAGAGCACGCGGGCGGTGTCGGCGATGGTCTCGCCGCGCCCGATCTGGGCGACGGTGCTGTCGATCAGCACGGGGGTGCCGCCGAGCGCGGCGATGCCGACCTCGAAGGAGACCCGCGTGCGTGTCGATGGCTTGTCGAGCAGGACCGCGACCGCCTTCGGCCCGGTGAGCGGCCGGCGGGCGTACGGATCGGACTTCATGGTGGCGGCGAGGTCGAGGATCTCGGCCTGCTCGACGGGCGAGAGGTCGTCGTCGCGCAGCAGATGTCGCGGCGTTGCGCTCACGAGCCTGCTCCCTCGGCCTGGGCCGACCCCTGATCGAGGATCCCCGGCAGCGCCGCGAGGAATCCGTCGAGCTGGGCGTCCGTCACCACGACCGGTGGGGCGAGGCGCACCCGGTCCGGCACCGCGTTGTTGATCAGGTGGCCGGACTCGCGGGCGGCGGCGGTGACCTGCGCCGACACCGGGGAGGTGAGGGCGACGCCGACGAGCAGCCCCGCGGCGTCGACGTGGTTGACGAGCGGGTGGCCCAGGCCCTCGATGCGGGCGGTGAGGTCCTTGCCGAGGGCGTCGGCGCGGTCGAGCAGGCCGTCGGAGGTGATGGTGTCGAGGACGGCGAGCGCGGCGGCGCAGCACACGGGGTTGCCACCGAACGTTGTGCCGTGCTGACCCGGGCCGAGCAGGCCGCCGGCGGGCCCGAGGCCGATGCACGCCCCCAGCGGGAGCCCGCCGCCGAGTCCCTTGGCCAGCGTGACCACGTCGGGGGTGATGCCCGCGCGCTGGTGGGCGAACCAGACGCCGGTGCGCCCGACCCCGGTCTGCACCTCGTCGATCACCAGCAGCGAGCCGTGCGCCGTGGTGATCTCCCGGGCGGCCTGGAGGTAGCCCTCGGGCGGGACGACGACGCCGGCCTCGCCCTGGATCGGCTCGAGGAACACCGCGGCGGTCTCGTCGTCCACGGCCGCCGCCAGCGCCTCCGCGTCGCCGAAGGGCACGAACTCGACCCCGGGGGGCAGCGGCTCGAACGGCTCGCGCTTCGCGGGCTGGCCGGTGAGCGCGAGCGCACCCATCGTGCGGCCGTGGAACCCGCCCTCGGCGGCGAGGAGCTTCGTGCGCCCGGTCCGCCGGCTGATCTTGAACGCGGCCTCGGTGGCCTCGGCGCCGGAGTTGCAGAGCAGCACGCGACCTGCCCCGTCGACGGCTTCGGCCCCGAGCAGCTGCAGGAGGCGCTCGGCGAGCTCGACCGCGATCGGGTTGATGACGAGGTTGGAGGTGTGGCCCAGCCGCGCGATCTGCGTGGACACCGCCTCGACCACCGCCGGGTGGGCGTGCCCGAGGAGGTTGACCGCGATCCCGCCGAGCAGGTCGAGGTACTCGCGGCCGTCGGCGTCCCACACCCGCGCGCCGTCCCCGCGCACCAGGGCGACCGGCGGGGTCCCGTAGTTGTCCATGAGTGCGACGGCCCACCGGGAGCGGAGATCCGCACCGTTCGTCTGGGGGGTCATGTCAGGCCTCCTTCCCGTCGGCGGGGACGACCATCGTGCCGACCCCCTCGGATGTGAACACCTCGAGCAGCACCGAGTGCGCGACGCGCCCGTCGATGACGTGGGCCCGCGGGACACCGCCGCGCACCGCGCGCAGGCAGGCCTCCATCTTCGGGATCATCCCGCTGGCCAGGGACGGGACGAGCGCCTCCAGCTCCACGTCGTCGATCTCGGTGCGCAGGCTGGAGCGGTCGGGCCAGTCGGTGTAGAGGCCCTCGACGTCGGTGAGGACGACGAGCTTGCGCGCACCGAGGGCCTGCGCGAGCGCGGCCGCGGCGGTGTCGGCGTTGACGTTGTGCACGACGCCGTCGGCATCGGGCGCGACCGTGGAGACGACCGGGATCCGGCCGCCGTCGACGAGGTCGAGGACGGCGGCCGGGTTGACGGCGACGACGTCGCCGACGAGGCCGACGTCGACCTGCTCTCCCTCGACGGTGGCCGAGCGGCGGGCGGCGGTGAAGAGGTTGGCGTCCTCGCCACTCATGCCGACCGCGAGCGGCCCGTACGCGTTGACGAGGCCGACGAGCTCGCGCCCGACCTGCCCCACGAGGACCATCCGGACGACGTCCATCGTCTCGGGGGTGGTGACGCGTAGCCCGCCACGGAACTCGCCCGCCATGCCCAGCCGCCCGAGCATGCTGGTGATCTGGGGGCCGCCGCCGTGGACGACGACCGGGCGGATGCCGGCCAGGCGCAGGAACACCATGTCCTGCGCGAACGCGCGGCGCAGCTCGTCGTCGACCATGGCGTGGCCGCCGTACTTGATCACCACGACGGCGCCCTGGAAGCGCTGCAGCCAGGGCAGGGCCTCGGCGAGGACGCCGGCTTTCGACGCGGCGTCGGCCAGGCGTGGGGGGATCACGGTGTCGCTCATGACGGAGCCAGGATCATGATGAATACGCGCTGTTCTCCTCGACGTAGGCGTGCGACAGGTCGGTGGTGAGCACCGTCGCCATCCCCTCGCCCAGGCCGAGGGCGACCTCGACGGTGACGTCGGGGCCCGTGAGATCGGCCCTGTTCCGGTCGCCGACGGCGGTCGCGGCCCGGCAGAGCAGGACGCCGTTGACGGTGACGTCGAGGCTCATCGGGTCGACGAGGGCGTCGCTCGCCCCGGCGGCGGCGGCGATCCGGCCCCAGTTCGGGTCGGACCCGAAGAGCGCGGTCTTCACGAGGCTGTCGCGGGCGATCGCGCGGGCGGCGACGAGGGCGTCGGCGTCGTCGCGGGCGGCGGTGACGGTGACGGTGATCCGCTTGGTGACGCCCTCGGCGTCGGCCTGCATCCCGCGGCACAGCTCGGCGCAGACGGCCTCGACCTGCTCGGCGAAGTCGTCCTCCGTCGGGCCGACGCCACTCGCGCCGCTGGCCAGGAGCAGGACGGTGTCGTTCGTGCTGGTCGCACCGTCGATGTCGAGGCGGTCGAAGGTGCGGCTCGTCGCGCGGCGCAGGGCCCGGTCGGCGACGCTGGCGTCGACGTCGGCGTCGGTGGTGACGACGACGAGCATCGTCGCGAGGCTCGGCGCCATCATCCCGGCGCCCTTGGCGAAGCCGCCGACGGTCCAGCCGTCGCGCGTTCGCACCGCTTGCTTGTCGACGGTGTCGGTGGTGAGGACGGCCGTGGCGGCGTCGGCGCCGGCCTGCGGGGTCGGCGCCAGCGCGGCGGCGGCCTCGTCGATCCCGGCGAGGAGAGCCTCGATCGGCAGGCGCTCCCCGATGAGGCCGGTGGAGCAGACCGCGACCTCGATGGCGCCGCAGCCCAGGGTCGCCGCGACCTTCTCCGCGGTGTGGTGGGTGTCGGCGAATCCGTCGGGGCCGGTACACGCGTTGGCGCCGCCGGCGTTGAGGACGACGGCGCGCAGGGACTGCTGGACCAGCACCTGCTGCGACCACAGCACCGGGGCGGCCTTGACCTGGTTGCGGGTGAAGACGCCGGCGGCGGTGGTACGCGGCCCGTCGTTGACTACGAGCGCGAGGTCGGGGCGGTCCCCGTGAGCGCGCAGGCCCGCCCGGATCCCGGCGGCGCGGAACCCGGCGGGGGCCGTGACGCTCACGGGGAGACCCCACTCGTCGGCAGGCCGAGGGTCTCGTCGAGGCCCAGGGCGAGGTTGACCGACTGGAACGCCCCGCCCGCGGTGCCCTTGGTCAGGTTGTCGATCGCGACGGTGACGACGAGGCGACCGGCGTCGACGTCGACGGCCACCTGGACCTGCGCGACGTTGGAGCCGACGACGCTCTTGGTCGCGGGCTGGACGCCGGTGGGCAGCAGGTGCACGAACGGCTCGGCGTCGTAGGCCGTGGCGTAGACCTCGCGCGCGTGGTCCTCGGTGGTCGGTTCGCCGGCCAGCGGGGCGCTCGCGACGGCGAGGATGCCGCGCGGCATGGGGGCCAGCACCGGGGTGAACGAGACCCGCACCGGCTCGGGGCTGATCCGGCCGAGGTTCTGGATGATCTCCGGGGTGTGCCGGTGGGAGCCGCCGACGCCGTACGCGGCCGCCGACCCCATGACCTCCGACCCGAGCAGGTGGGTCTTCGCGGCCCGGCCTGCCCCGGAGGTGCCGGAGAAGGCGACGATGCTGACGTCGGGCTCGACCAGCCCCGCGGCGACGGCCGGGAACGCGGCGAGCGTCGACGCTGTGGGGTAGCAGCCGGGGACGGCGATGCGGTGGGTGGTCCGCAGGGCGTCCCGGGCGCCGGGGAGCTCGGGTAGGCCGTAGGGCCAGTGGCCGGCGTGGGCGGTGCCGTCCGTGCCGTACCAGCGCTTCCACGCGCTCGGGTCGGCGAGCCGGTGGTCGGCGCCGCAGTCGACCACGAGCGCGTGGTCGGGCAGCTGCGCGGCGAGCTCGGCGGAGCGTCCGTGCGGCAGGGCGAGGAAGACGACGTCGTGGCCGGCGAGGGCCTCGGCGGTCGTCGGCTCGAGGACGCGCCCGGCCAGGGTCGGCAGGTGGGGCTGGTGCGCCCCGAGGGCGGAGCCGGCGGAGTCCCCCGCGGTCAGGGTGCCGATCTCGACCTCGGGATGACCCAGGGCGAGCCGGAGGAGCTCGCCCCCGGCGTACCCGCTCGCGCCGGCGACGGCGATGCGCATGTCGATAATTATGCACGAGCTCGGAAGAGCATGCAAGTCTCAGTGGGCGCCGAGCGCGTCGAGCAGCGGGCCGAGGGCGTCGAGACTGTGGGCGCTGACCACCGCGTCGCAGGAGGGCCACGCTGCGGCCATCCCGCCCGCCAACGGTCGGTAGTGCGGGCTCGCCGTGCGCGGGTTCGCCCACACCACCCGGTGGGCCACCCGCGACAACCGGTGCATCGCCGCTCCGAGCCGTGCCGGGTCGCCGGTGTCCCAGCCGTCGGAGAGGATGAGCACCACGGCGCCGCGCGCCATCCCGCGTCGGCCGTGGACGTTGGTGAACTCCGCGAGGGCGTCCCCGATCCGACTGCCCCCGGACCAGTCCGGGGCGGTGCGGGCGGCGCGCTCGAGCGCCACCTGCGGACTGTGGCGCGTCATGGCGGGCGTGAGACGGGTCAACCGGGTGGCGAAGCTGAAGACCTCGGCCCGCGCCCCGCCGGCCGCGCACCATAACAACTGCAGCAACGCCCGGGCGTAGGGCTCCATGGACCCGGAGATGTCGCAGAGCACCACCAGTCGTCGCGGCCGCTCGCGCCGGCGGCGTCGGGCCACCCGGACGGGGTGGCCGCCGGTGCGCCGGGCGGCCCGCAGGGTGGCGCGCAGGTCGGTGCGGTCACCGTGCGGGGACGGGCGGAACCGGCGCGAGCGCCGGGGAGGAGTGGCGATCCGGAACCGGCGCATCACCTCGGAGAGCGCGAGGAGCTCGGCGGGCGAGAGCGAGGCGAAGTCGCGTCCGCCGAGGTGCTCCGCGCCGCTCGCCACCGCCGCGATCGGCACCTCCGTGGGGTGTTCGGTGCCCGACGAGGCGTCACCCGAACCGGACGCGGCGCCGCCCGACGCGCTCGTCCCCGGCTCCGGGCCTGCGTCGCCTCCGAGGGACGGGGCCGAGGGGTCGCCGCGCTGGTCCGCGGGGTCGGCGAGGCCGCCGAACACCGCGGCGAAGACGGCGTCGAAGGTCGCGAACTGCGCGGGGTCGGACACCAGCGTGCTCGACCCGGCCGCGTGCAGCGCACGCTGCGTTCTCGGTCGGACGAGGAGGACGGCACGGGCGAAGCGCTCGGCGCGCTCCGGGCCGGCCGGCACCCCGGCCTCGTGCAGTGCCGCCCCGAACCGGGCCGCGAGCGTGGCCACGTCGGGTGCGGACGGCCCCGTCACCCTCGGCCGCCTCAGCCCCGTCACCCTCGGCCGACCACCGCGTCGAGCCCGGACGTCCGCGCGAGCTCCTGGTCCTCGTCGTACTTGAGCACGGCGCCCAGGGTCCGTTCGGCGCCCCGGGCGGACAGCACGTCCACGCCCAGCGCCGCCAGCGCCGCGGTCCAGCTGATCGCCTCCGCGACGCCGGGTGGTTTGACCAGCTCCAGGGCCCGCAGACGCGACACCGCGCCGGCGACCTGGTCGGCCAGGAGGTCGCCGGCGTGGGGCACGCGGCGCCGGATGATCGCCTCGACCCGATCGCGCTCGGGGTAGCGGATCCAGGCGTAGAGGCAGCGCCGCTTCAGGGCGTCGTGCAGGTCGCGGGTCCGGTTGGACGTCAGCACCGTGATCGGGGGGACGACCGCGCGGCGGGTGCCGAGCTCGGGGATCGTCACCGCCGCCTCAGCCAGGATCTCGAACAGGTAGGCCTCGAACTCGTCGTCCGCCCGGTCGATCTCGTCGATGAGCAGCACCGCGGGGAGGGGCCCGGGATGGCGCACGGCGGCGAGCAGCGGGCGTTCGAGCAGGTAGTCCTCGGTGAACAGGTCGGCGTCGCGCAGCGTCTCGCCCCGGCTCTCGGCCAACCGGATCGCAAGCAGCTGACGCGGGTAGTTCCACTCGTAGAGCGCCTCGGACGCCGTCAAGCCCTCGTAGCACTGCAGCCGCAGCAGGGGCGTCCCGAGCGCGGCGGAGAGCGCGACGGCGGCCTGGGTCTTGCCGACCCCCGGCTCGCCCTCGAGCAGGATCGGCTGACCCATGGCCGTGGCGAGGAACAGGGCCGTGGACAGCGACTCGTCGGCCAGATAGCCCTGCGCGGACAGCGACTCCCGCAGCGTCTCGACGTCGGGCGCACCCGGGGTCGCGGTCACCGCGGCCCGCCGCCCGCCGAGGTGTGCCGGTCGAGGTATGCCTGCCGGCAGCCGGTCCCGCAGAACCATCGGGTCACCCCGTCGACGACGGCGGTGGGGCTCGTCGACGTGCGGGCCACCGTCATCCCGCAGACCGGGTCGATCGCCCCGAGCCCGTCGTCGTCGACCCGGTCCGCGTGCCCCTCGACGACGTGGTCGAGGGTCGAGGACGCGACGTCGTGGCCGCGGCCGGTCACGACCTCGGCGTAGATCGAGAGCGCGACCTCCGCCGGGGTGCGCGCCCCGATGTCCAGCCCGGCCGGGGTGCGCACCCGGGCTCGGTCGGAGTCGGACACGTCGAGCCCGGCGAGAACGGCGGCGCCACGGCGGCGGCTCGCGACGAGGGCGACATAGGGCACGCCCGCCGCCAGCGCCGCGGCGAGCACCGCCTCCTCGTCGTGCCCGTGCGAGGCGACGACGACGGCGGCGGCGTCCGGCGGTACGGGAGCCGCTGGGTCGGCCGCGCGGACGTCGTAGTCGAGGGCGGCGCCGACCCGCTCGAGCCCCCGCGCCACCGGGCCACCGCCGAGGACGATCACGACCGTCGGCGGGACCACCGCCTCGAGGAAGATCTCGAGGGTGCCGCCGGACAGGCACGGGTTGTCCACGGAGATCAGGCCCTCGACCACGTCGGCCGCGTCCGACGCCTCGGCCGAGGGCCTGATCCGCAGCAGCGTCGAGGTGCCGTCACGGAGCAGCCGCAGCCCCTCGAGGCGCACGGTCGACTCGGCGCACGATCCGCCGACGAACCCCTCGATCGTGCCGTCCGGGAGGACGACCGCCCGGTCGCCGGGTCGGGCGCTGGTGGGTCGCTCGGCCCGGACGACCGTCGCCAGCACGAACGGCGTGCGGTCGGTGCGCAGCCCGTCCATCCGGGCGAGCAGGTCACCCGAGAGGGTCACCGAGCCGCGACTCACGTGATGGCCCCGCTCACGGGAAGGCCCCGCTCACGTGATCGCTAGGTCGGTACGCAGCGGCCGGCCCTGCGCGGCACGCCACACGGCGGCCGGGGTCAGGGGCATGTCGGCGTGCCGGACGCCGTACGGGGCGAGCGCGTCGATCACCGCGTTCACCACGGCCGGTGGCGATCCCACGGTCGCCGACTCCCCCACGCCCTTGGCGCCGATCGGATGGTGCGGCGACGGCGTGACGGTCTCCCCGAGCTCCCACGAAGGACATTCCAACGAGGTGGGCAGCAGGTAGTCCATCATCGAGCCGCCGAGGCAGTTGCCGTCCAGGTCGAAGGCGATGCACTGCATCAGCGCCATGCCGACACCGTCGGCGAGTCCGCCGTGGATCTGGCCCTCGACGATCATCGGATTGATCCGCACCCCGCAGTCGTCGACCGCGATGAACCGCCGCACGTCCACCGCGCCGGTTCCCGGGTCGACGTCGGCGACGCAGACGTAGGCGCCGCACGGGTAGGTCAGGTTGGGCGGGTTGTAGACGCAGGTGGCGTCGAGCTGGCCCTCCACGCCCTCGGGCAGCTCGAGGTTCGAGTGCGCGGCCATGGCGATGTCGGCCATCGACCTCGAGGCGTCGGGGTCGCCCGCGACCTGCCAACTGCCGTCGTTCCACTCGAGGTCGTCGACCGAGACCTCCAACATCGCGGACGCGACGATCTTGGCCCGCTCCCGCACCTTCCGGGCCACCATGGCGGTCGCCGCTCCGGACACCGGCGTGGACCGGGACCCGTAGGTCCCCAGCCCGAACGGGGTCTGGTCGGTGTCGCCGTGGACCACGTCGATGTCGTCGGCCGACATGCCGAGCTCCTGGGCGACGATCTGGGCGAACGTCGTCTCGTGGCCCTGGCCCTGGCTCTGCACCGAGATCCGCAGGACGGCCTTGCCGGTGGGGTGCACCCGCAGCTCGGCGCCGTCGGCCATCCCCAGGCCGAGGATGTCCATGGTGCGTCGCGGCCCGGCCCCGACCGCCTCGGTGAAGAAGCTCAGGCCGATGCCCATGAGCTTGACCTGCTCGCCCGCCTCGTGGCGTCGCCGCAGGTCGGCCTGCTCGGTGCGCAGCTCGGGATAGCCGGCCTTGTCCAGGGCGACCTGCAGCGTGTGCGGGTAGTTGCCGGAGTCGTACTCCCACCCGGTGGCGCTCTGGTAGGGGAACTGTTCGGGCCGCAGCAGGTTGCGCATCCGAAGCTCGGCCGGGTCGACCCCGAGGTCGTGGGCGACGACGTCGACCATCCGCTCGATCAGGTAGACGGCCTCGGTGATGCGAAACGAGCACGCGTAGGCGACGCCGCCGGAGGCCTTGTTGGTGTAGATGCCGGTGACCGCGCAGTGCGCGGCCTCGAGGTCGTAGGAGCCGGTGAAGACCCCGAAGAAGCCCGCCGGGAACGCCGTGGGCTGGGCGGTCGCATTGAACGCGCCGTGGTCGGCGAGCACGTGCACCCGGACCGCGCGGATGCGGCCCTCCCGGGTCACCGCGATCTCGCCGCGCATGTGGTAGTCGCGGGCGAAGGAGGTGCTCATGAGGTTCTCCGAGCGGTCCTCCATCCACTTGACGGGTCTGCCGGTCACGATCGACGCGACGACCGAGCAGACGTAGCCCGGATAGATGCCGACCTTGTTGCCGAAGCCGCCGCCGATGTCCGGGGAGATGATCCGGATCCGGTGCTCGGGCAGCCCCGCAACCAGCGCGTAGAGCGTGCGGTGGGCGTGCGGGGCCTGGGTGGTGGTCCAGAGGGTGAGCTTGCCGGTGACCGGGTCCATGTCAGCGATCGAGCCGCACGTCTCCAGCGGGGCGGGGTGCACCCGCGGGTAGAGCATGTCCGCGGCCACGACGACCTGGTCCGCGGCGGCCTCGGCCTCGGCGAAGACCGAATCGGTGGCCGAGCGGTCCCCGGACTCCCAGTCGAAGATGTGGTTGTCGGTCTGGCCTTCCTTGTCGTCCCGGATGACCGGGGTCCCGGGGTCCATCGCGCGCTTCGCGTCGATCACCGCATCGAGCGGCTCGTACTCGACGTCGATGAGTGCGAGGGCGTCGCGCGCGGCGTACTTGTCGTCGGCGACGACGAAGGCGACCTCCTGGCCCTGGAAGCGCACCTTGTCGGTGGCGAGCACGGCCTGGGTGTCGTTCGACAGGGTCGGCATCCACGCCAGGCCGAGCCCGCTGAGGGTCTCGCCGGTGATGACGGCGTGGACCTTCGGATGCGCCTGGGCGGCGCTGGTGTCGATGCTGAGGATCCGGGCGTGGGCCATCGGGCTGCGCAGCACCGCGCCGTACAGCATTCCGGGCAGCACCACGTCGTCGACGTACTGGCCGCGTCCCCGGATGAAGCGCGCGTCCTCCTTGCGCTTCATCGCGCCGTAGCCGCGCGGAGTCTGTTCGGCCGCGTGGATCTGCACCGAGGGGTCCTGCACACCCTTCTCATGGATGGCGGTCATGCCATCGCCTCCGAGCTCTCGGTGTCGCCGGTGGTGTCACGCTTGCGTTCGGACTCCTTGGCCGCAGCCCACTGCACCGACCGGACGATGTTCTCGTACCCGGTGCACCGGCAGATCTGGCCGGAGATCGCTTCGCGGATGGTCTCGGCGGTGGGCGCCGGGTCGCGGTCGAGCAGCGCGCGGCTGGTCATCATCATCCCCGGGGTACAGAACCCGCACTGCAGACCGTGGCAGACCATGAACCCTTCCTGGACCGGATCGAGCTCCGCGTCGCTGCGCCCGTGCGCAAGGCCCTCGACGGTGCTGACCTCGGCGCCGTCGGCCATCACGGCCAGGACGGTGCAGGACTTGACGGGGACACCGTCCAGGCGGACCACGCAGGCGCCGCAGTTGGAGGTGTCGCACCCCCAGTGCGTGCCGGTCAGGCGCAGCTCGTCGCGCAGGAAGTGCGTCAACAACAGACGAGGTTCGACGTCGCGGACGTAGGACTCGCCGTTGACGCTCACGGTGATCTGCACGTCAGGCCTCTTCCCCTCGGATACGGCGCGCTGCCCGGCGCAGCACCCGGGTGGTGAGCTCGCCGGCCAGGTGGCGCTTGTAGTCCACCGGCCCACGCTGGTCGGCGCTGGGCGAGCAGTGCTCGGCGGCGATGCGCCCGGCCTCGGCGAACGCCTCGTCGGTGGCCGGACCGCCGCGCAGGAAGTCCTCGGCCTCCGCGGCCACGAAGTGCTCCGCGCCCACCGAGGAGAGCCCGATACCGACCTCCGCGACGGTGTTCCCGTCGAGGGCCAGCACGGCGCCCGCGGAGGCGACAGCCCAGTCCCCAGCGCGACGCTCGAGCTTCGCGTAGGCGCTGGAGGAGCCCGGCAGGATCGGGACGCGCACCTCGACGAGCAGCTCCTCGTGGCCCACCGCCGTCTCGTACGGACCCTGGTGGAACTCGCGGACGGGGACCTGACGCTCCCCGTGCGCGCCGCGGATGACGGCGGTGGCCCGAGTCGCCGAGAAGGCGGCGGAGAGGTCCTCGGACGGGTCCGCCTGGCACAGCGAGCCGCCGATGGTCCCCCGGTTGCGCACGACCGGATCGGCGATCAGCCGCTCGGCGTCACCGAAGATCGGGAAGTGCTCGCCGATCACGGGGGACGACAAGAGGTCGTTGTGCCGGACCATCGCCCCGATCCGCACGCCGTCGGACTCGACGCGGATGTGGGCGAGCTCGTCGAGCCCGTTGATGTCGATCAGTGTCTCGGGCTCGGCGAGGCGCAGCTTCATCATCGGCAGCAGGCTGTGCCCGCCCGCCACGACGAACGACTCCGGCCCGTGGCGGGTCAGCAGGGCGATCGCGTCGTCCACGCTGGTGGCCTTCACGTACTCGAACTGAGCGGGAACCTGCATCCGGTCCTCCGGTGACTGTGAGACGCGGATCGTGGAGGGGCGTCCCCGTTGAGGGAAGCTTCCATTAAGCCATCACTTAGGACGTGCCCCTGGCGCGGCCCGAGTGTCCGTCACCACACTGGGCCGGTGACCCTGACGCAGCTGGGCACGTTCGTCGTCGTCGCGCGCCTGGGCTCGGTCAAGGCCGCGGCGGGAGCGCTCGGCGTCAGCGAGCCCGCGGTCTCCCAGGCCCTGGCCGCGCTGCGCCAGCATCTGGGAGACCCGCTGCTCGCCCGCGACCACGGACGCATGGAGCTCACCGCCGGCGGGCAGCGGCTGCTCGCGGTCGCGTCCCAGATCGTCGCGCTCGGGGCCGAGGCCGAGGCCGCCGTCCGGTCCGCTCGGGGAGCCGCCGACCGCCTGCGCCTCGTCTCCACCAGCACCGTCGCCGAGTTCGTCGCCGGTCCGGTGGTCCACGCGTTCGACCGGCGCAGCGCCGGGGCGGTGGAGACCACCAGCGGCGTCGCCGCCGGCTCGGAGATGGCCGTGCTCGTCGCCCAGCGCCTGGCCGACGCCGCCCTCGGCCCCCGCCTGGACGCCGACCCCGCGCTCGGACTGACCAGCGACGCCGTCCTGCGGACCCAGCTCGTCGTCGTCGCCTCCCCGATCCATCGACCCCGGGGCGCTCCGCGAACCTGGACCTGGCTGCTCGGCCCACGAGGTGCCGAGCCCGACAGCGAGACTGCCTCGCTGCTGCGCAGGCTCGGGGTGCCGGAATCACGGATCCAGGTGTTCGGGACCCAGACCACGGCGTGGGAGGCGGCCGCCGCCGGCGGGGGCGTCGCCCCCGGGCTCGCCCACCTGCTCGGCCCGCAGCTGCGCCGCGGCGACCTCGAGATCGTCGCCACCCAGCCCACCCCGGTGTCGATGTACTGGTACATCACCACGCTGCGCTCGGACCAACGCCGGCTCGTGGCGTCCTCGTTCCGTCATTTCCTCCAGACCCCCGAGGCCCTCGCGCTCCTGCGCTCGCCGACCGGTGGGGTGCCGCCCTCGCGGTTCCGACCGCCCGTGTACGTGACCATCTGGAGCTGAGCCCCCGCCGCGCCCGGGGTTCTCAGGACGGCGGGCGATCGTCGGTCCACACGGGCTCGGCGAGGGTGTCGCGCAGCGCGCGTGTGCGCACCTTCCCGGCCGCCGACACGGGCAGGGCGTCCACGACGTAGGCCCGGCGCAGGCGCTCGTACGGGCGTACGGCGGCGTTGACGTCCTCGACCACGCCCGGCACCGCGTCGATGTCGACCCCCACGAGGACGGCGACGGGGAGCTCCCCCACCGCGGCGTCGGGGAGCCCGAGGACGGCGGCCTGCCGCACCGCGGGGTGCGCGGCGAGACGCTCCTCGAGCTCGCGGGGGAAGACGTTGTAGCCCTTGTAGATGACCATGTCCTTGGCGCGGTCGACGATGGCGAGGTGGCCGTCCGCGCCGACGACACCGATGTCGCCGGTACGCAGCCAGCCGTCGATGAGCACGGCGGCGGTCTCCTCGGGCCGCCCGTGGTAGCCGACCATGATCTGCGGGCCGCGGGCCCAGACCTCGCCGGGTGCCCCGACGGCCACCGGGGCGTCGCCGGGGCGCCCGGCGTCGACGGGCAGCAGGACGATCTCGGTGCCGGGCACGGGGAGACCGACGGTACCGAGGCGGCGGTGCGCGGAGCGCGCGGAGGGCGTCAGCGCGAGGCCCATCGTCGCCTCGGTCAGCCCGTAGCCCTCGGTGAGCACGGCGTCGGGCATGCGGGCGACGATCCGCTCGGCGAGCGCGACCAGCATGGGCGCGGCCCCCGAGGTGACAGTGCGGACGCTGGTGAGGTCGCGGGTCGGGGCGTCCGGGTGGGCGAGCAGCGCGTGGTACATCGCCGGGGCGCCGGTGAGCGTCGTGGCGCGGTGGCGTTCGACGTCGGCGAGATAGCGGGCCGGGTCGAACCGCTCCTGGACGACGGCGGTCGCGCCGGCGACGAGGCCGATGCTCATCCCGCCGGTGCCCATGGCGTGGAACCAGGGCGCAACGGCCAGGACGACGCCCTCACCGAGCCGGGTCGGGTGCTCCTCGGGCGGGGAGACCTGCTCGAGGGTGACCGCGCCACCGACGTCGGGGACGGCCCGGGAGCCGCCCATGGCCGAGTACTGCACGACGTTGGCGACGACGTTGCGGTGCGTAAGCACGACACCCTTGGGCCGGCCGGTCGTCCCGCCCGTGTAGGCGAGGTGCGCGACGGCGACGGTGGGGTCGATGTCGAGCTCGGGCGGGGCGTCGGCCGGCGCGCCGCGGAGATCGGCGAGCAGGTCCACCCCGCCGGTGACCAGGGCGCCGGCGAGAAACGGGTCGCGGGTGACGACCGCGCGGGCGCCCGCGTCGGTGAGCTGCGCGGCGAGCTCGGCCGGTCCGAGCGCCGGGCTCGCGGGGGCGAACACCGCGCCGGCGAGCAGGGTCCCGTAGTAGGCGACGGGGAACGCGAGGCAGTTCGGCAGGTGCAGCCCCACCGCCTGCCCGGGCTCGACGCCGCGCGCGGCGAGCAGGTGCGCGAACCCGCAGGCGTGGCGCCAGAGGTCGGCGAACGACAGCGAGCGGTCACCGTGGACGAACGCCGCACGGTCGCCGAAGCGGCGGGCGGCGCCGTCGAGCAGAGCCGGGACGGGGACCGCGGGCACCGTCAGGTCGTCACCGGGGAACCGCGGAGCCTCCGTCACCGTCATGGGTCGGAGTCTGCCGCGGCTCCCGCCCCGGCACGAACTGCTCGGACCGAGCTGCCCGCGACGAACGAACGGCACGCCCGTTCCGCTCTTGCGGAACGAACGCGCCGTTCGCTCGGGGGTCCTGCGGGGCCAGGCCACGTCGTAACGGTCGAGCATCATGACCTTGTCCCACGCGGCCGAGAAGTCGCGGACGACTTCTCGGCCGAACCGGCCTCGGCGTAGACCTCCGAGACGGCGCGCAGCTCGGCGACCGGGCCATCACGATCAGCACCGCGTGAGGGCCCATCCTGATCAGGGCGACGCGGCGAAGAGACTCCGCTCGACGCGGGCGTTGCGCCCGCTCCCGGCCCGCGCCCAGGTCCCGACGACGCGCCCGCCGACGACCACCGTAGGACGGAACATGCCGTTGTTGCCGGGGACGATGCGGTCGGCGTGCTCCTCGTCGAGGACGTGCGAGCGGTCGCGGTACCCGAGCACGAACTCGTCGAACCCGGGGAGCAGCAGCTCGCCGTCAGCCTCGGAGCGACCCGCCGCGAGCCGGTCCGGCGTCGCGGGGTCCATGAGCAGCTCGTCGCCGATCTCCTCCAGATGCGGACGCGCCCCCTCCACCCCGAGGCGCACGTCCTCCATCGGCATCCCGGTCCAGCGGGCGTAGTCGGCCGTCGAGGCCGGGCCGTGCGAGCGGAGGTAGCGCAGGGCCCACTCGACGAGGGCCTCCTCCCGCGACGGGCGCCGCGGCGTCGGCACCCACTCGTCGAGCAGGACCAGCGCCTGCTCCTTCGGCGTCGCGAAGGGGCCGTAGCAGAGGGTGCCGGTCTGGGCGAGGACGCTGAGGGTGTGCGTCGCGGGCCCGCCGCCCAGTGGCTTCCCGCCGGCGGAGAAGCCCGCGTCCGCCCACGTCGCGACGAGCTCGCCACGCGTTAACCGCCGCCCGCCCGCGAGGGCCTCGACGGTGACCTCCCGCGCCGCCTCGACCGTGGCGTCGGTGAGGCCGAGGCCTGCGCGACGGGTCGCGGCGGCGGCCAGCGGGCGCGGCGTCCCCAGCGGCAGCATCCAGGCGAGGTCCTCGGCGGCGACGACGTGGTACGTGCCGCGCATGGGCCAGGAGCGCACGATCTCCCCGGCGTCGAAGGCGGCCCGGACCGCGTCGGTGCTCCCGCCCTCCGCCCGCATCGCTAGGGACTGCAGCGCCCCCGGCAGGTCCTGGCCCTGCGCCGCGCCCAGCCACCGCGCGGCCTCGCGCACCGTCGGGAACCGCTCGCCGACCAGCCGCAGCGCCGCGAGTCGGAGCCGCCCGATCGAGTCCTCCGACGTCATGGCGCCAGGATGGCAGGCTCTGCGGCATGAGCGGTTACACCGTCGCCGACCATCTGGCGGACCGCCTCGCCGAGCTCGGTGTCGCCCACGTCTTCGGCGTCCCCGGCGACTACACCCTCGCCCTGCTCGACCACCTCGCCGGTCATCCCGACCTCACCTGGGTGGGGTGCGCCAACGAGCTCGACGCCGGGTACGCCGCCGACGGTTACGGCCGGCTGCGCGGGATCGCCGCGCTCTGCACCGCCTTCGGCGTCGGCGAGCTCAGCGCCATCAACGCCATCGCCGGGAGCTACGCCGAGCACGTCCCCGTGGTGCACGTGGTCGGCGCCCCGTCGACCGACGCTCAGGCCGCCCACCGCGTCGTACACCACTCGCTGGGCGACGGCGTGTTCACGCACTTCATGGGGATGCACGAGTCCATCACCTGCGCGCGGGCCGCGCTCACGGTCGACAACGCGGCCACCGCGATCGACCGGGTCGTCGTCGCGGTCCGCGACCAGCACCTCCCCGGCTACCTCCTCCTGCCGACCGACGTCGCCGCGGCGCCCGCGACCCCGCCGGCCGGCCCGCTGCCCGCCCGGGGGAACGTCACCGATCCCGACGCCCTCGCCGGATTCGTCGACGCGGCCCGGGCGCTGCTGGCGCACGCGGGAACGGTGGAGCGTCTCGGGCTGCTCGCGGGCCTGCTCTCGCACCGTGTCGGCGGTCGCGGCGTGGTCGCCCAGCTCGTCGACGCGGGCCCGATCGCGCACGCGACGACGGTGTGGGCCAAGAGCCTCGTGGACGAGAGCCACCCCCACTTCGTGGGCACCTACACCGGTGGCGCGAGCGCCGAGCCGGTCCGCGCGGCCGTGGAGGACGCGGCGGTGCTGATCGTCGCCGGGGTGCAGTTCACGGACCTGACCAGCGGCTTCTTCACGCACCGGATCACGCGCTCGCGCACGGTCGAGCTCGGGGTGACCACGGCGAGCGTCGGCGCCGCGACCTTCGCCCCCGTGGAGCTCGCCACCGCGCTCGACGCGCTCGTCGGGCTCGTCGAGGAGCTGCCGGGACACGGCACGCCCCCGGCGAGCGCTTCCGAGCCCGACCCGACCGGCCGGGCCGACCCGGCGGCCCGCGACGCGGAGGCCCTCGGCCAGGACGCGCTCTGGCGGGAGGTCGCGGGATTCCTCCGCGACGGGGACGTCGTCCTCGCCGATCAAGGGACGTCGTTCTACGGCGCGGCCACCCACCGCCTCGCCCACGGCGTCACCTTCATCGGGCAGCCGCTCTGGGCCTCGATCGGCTACACCCTCCCGGCGACGCTCGGGGCCTGCCTGGCCCAGCCGGGGTCGCGCGGGGTGCTGCTCGTCGGTGACGGCGCCGCGCAGATGACGGTGGCCGAGCTCGGCACGATGGTGCGGCACGGGGTGGCGCCGCTGATCGTGCTGGTCGACAACGACGGCTACACCGTCGAGCGCGCGATCCACGGGCCCGAGGAGGCCTACAACGACATCCCCCGCTGGGACTGGACGGCGGCGCCCGCCTTCTTCGCGCCCGGGACCGGCGCGACGGCGTGCCGGGTCGAGACCGTCGGCGCGCTGCGGGCGGCGCTGGCCGACGCGCGGGCGCATCCCGAGAGGCTCGCGATCGTGCAGGCAGTGGTCCCCCGCGACGACGTGCCGCAGCTGCTCGCCGACCTCACCGCGGCACTGGGGAAGGCCAACGCGGGCTGAGCGGGGGTCTCCGGCACCGGCCATCCTCCGGCGGCCCCCCTCACGCGCCGAGGTGACGCCGGAACCAGGCGACGGCGTGCGCGTCGACCTCCGCCGCGTGCGGCGTCTGCGGCGCGGGCTCGTCCCCGGGAGCCTCGGCCAGCGCGTGCTCCATCCCCTCGACGACGACGAGGTCCGCCACCGGTAGCGCCTCCGCCAGGGCCCGCGCGGGCGCGAGCACCCCGTCGGGGGCGTCGTCGGCGCCGACGACCAGCCGCACCGCAACGTCGCCGAACTCGGCCGCTCGGGCCACGAAGTCCCGCGAGGCGGCGACGGCGTCGGCCGCCGGCGACCAGCTGTACGCGAAGCCAAAGCGGCGCCCCAGCGCGTCGACCAGCGGCCGCAGCGACACCACCGGGCTGACCAGCACTGCCGCCCGCACCGGGAGGACGCGCTCGGTGAGCACCAGCTGCGCCACCGCCGCCCCGGCCGAGCCGCCGAGCACGCCCACGGGCCCGTCGCCGATCCCGAGCTCGTCGCGGAGCACGGCGAGCGCCGGCCCCGCCTCCTCCAGGGCCCGCTGGGGGATCGGGCCGTGCAGCTTCAGCACCGCGTCCTCGAACCCGAGCCGCATCAGCTCCTCGTCGCCCGGCGACCGCGAGCCGCTGAGCGGCAGGCCGAGGTGGATCCGCCAGGCGTCCAGCCCCGCGAGCGGGAGGGCGGCCGCGAACGCGCGCTCGGTCCGGGGCGGGTCCAGCAGGTGCCACGCGACGACGACGGGCGCGTCCGGGCGGGGCCCGCCGCCGGGCGGGACGGCGAGGTAGGGGACGCCGGCGGCTTCTCCGATGATGTCCTGCACAGGAGCCTCCTGAATAGTTGGACGCTGTCCAATATAACTGGACGCCGTACAGTAGAGCAATGCCCCGCTCCCCCGGTCAGCGCGCCGGCCTCACCCACGACGCCGTCCTCGACGCCGCCCACGGGGTGCTCACGGAGCGCGGGCTGGCCGGACTGTCGATGCGCGCGGTCGCCGGTCGGCTCGGCGTCGCCCCCAACGCGCTGTACAGCCACGTCGCCGGCAAGGACGAGCTGGTCGACGCGCTGCTCGACGACATTCTCCGTGAACTGGAGCTTCCCGATCCCCACAGCGATCCCCGACGGGGGCTCACCGATCTGATGACCGCGACGCACGAGCTGCTGCTCGACCGCGTGGACCTCGTGCCGCTCTACCTGGCTCGCCAGGGCGCTCGCGGCCCGAACGCCCGAGCGCTGGGCGCGGCCATGGAGGGGCTGCTCGCCCGGGCCCGGGTCGCCGACCCGGGAGCCGCGGTGCGGGTGCTCATCGTCCATGCCATCGGGTCGGCGGCGTTCGCGGGCGGACCCGCCGGCGACTCGATCGGTCCGGTCCCCGTCGAGCTCCGGACGAGCTTCGCCACGGGGCTGGGATGGCTGCTCGGCGGGATGGGCGTGTGAACGACCCTCAGCGCAGCAGCGCCCCGTGCCGCTCGGTCGCGACGGCGACGGCGGCGTCCCGGACCGCGGAGGCCTCCTCGAGGGTCAGCGTCCGGTCCGGGGCGCGCAGCCGAAGCGCGAAGGCCAGCGAGCGGCGGCCCTCCCCCGTCTGCGTGCCGGTGTAGACGTCGAAGAGCCGGAGGTCCTCGAGGAGCTCGCCCCCGCCCTCGGTGAGGGCGTGGGCCACCTCCGCGGCGGGCACGGTCGCGTCGACGACGAGGGCGACGTCGAGCAGCACCGGTGGGTAGGACGACACCTGCGGCGAGGGCAGCACGTCGACGAGCGGGAGCCGGTCGAGCTCCATCTCCATCGCGCACGTGCGCGGCGGCAGTCCGAGGGTCTCCAGCACCTTCGGGTGCAGCTCGCCGGCGTGTCCGACGAGCCTCCCCTCGACGGTGAGGGCGGCGCAGCGGCCGGGATGCCAGGGGGCGTGGCGGTCGGCGGTCACCACGAGGGTCGCGCCGTACACTCCGGCGACGGTGCGGGCGGCCTCGACGGCCTCGGCCCAGCCCGCTCGACGACCCTCGCCCCACCACCCGGGGCGCTCCCACGCGCCGGTGAGCACGACGCCGACGCGCTGCGGCTGCGGCGGGAGGGCGTCGAGCAGGGCGCGGATCTCGGCGTCGGAAGGGCGCGCGCCCACGCCCGGCTGCGGCACCGCGACGGCGTCGCGCTCGGGCCGCACGACCTGCCCGAGGTGGAACAGCGCAAGGTCGCGCAGGCCGCGCGAGACGTTGCGGACGACGGCGTCGAGCAGACCGGGGAGCAGCGTCGTCGCCAGCACGGCGCGGTCGGCGTCGAGCGGGTTGGCCAGGCGCACGGCCCGACGACGCGGGTCGTCGGCGTCGAGGCCGAACGCGTCCCACACCGTCGGCGCGACGAACGGCGACGGCAGCACCTCGGAGTACCCCGCGTCGGCGAGGGCCCGCGAGACCTGGCGCCGCCGCCGCTGGGCGGGGGTCAACCCGGTGCCCGGGTGCGTGGCGGGCAGCAGCGATCCGATCGCCTCGTAACCCTCGAGACGCAGGACCTCCTCGACGAGGTCGGCCGGACGGGTGAGGTCGGGTCGCCACGAGGGGGGGACCACGCGGATGCGGCCGGTGCCGCCCGAGCCGGCCGGCGCCTCGACGTCGGCGACCTCGACCCCGCACCCGACCTGCACGAGCCGGCGCACCGTCGCGCCCGGCGCGTAGCGCACGCCGGCCACCCGATCGGGCAGGTCGAGCGCCATGACGATCGGGGGGACCGGGGCGAGGCCGCCCTCGTCGGTGAGCCCGCCGAGCACGGTCGCGCCGCCGTAGTGCTCGAGCAGCCACGCGGCACGGTCGGTGGCGGGTGGGGCCACCGCGGGGTCGACCTCGCGCTCGAAGCGTCGCGACGCCTCACTGGAGAGCTTGTGGCGGCGGGCGGTCCGCGCCACCGACGGCGCGTCCCAGGTGGCGGCCTCGAGCAGGACGTCGCTCGTGCTCGGCCCGACCTCGGTGTTCGCACCGCCCATCACCCCGGCGAGGCCGATGGCCCCGGAGTCGTCGGCGACCACCACGTCGTCGGCGTCGAGAACGCGCTGGACGTCGTCGAGGGTGGTGAGCTTCTCGTCCGCGCGGGCTCGGCGGACGACGATGTCGCCGCGCAGCGTGGCCGCGTCGTAGGCGTGCATCGGCTGCCCGAGCTCGACCATCACGTAGTTGGTGACGTCGACGGCGAGCGAGATCGGCCGGATCTCGGCGAGCAGCAGGCGGCGTCGCAGCCACCACGGCGTTGGCGCCTGCGGGTCGAGGCCCGTGACGCGACGGGCGACGAACCGCCTGCACCCGGCGTCGGGCTCGAGGTGCACCGTCGTGGCGTCCCCGTCGACGGCGGGCATGCCGTGATCGGCGAGGGCGGGATCACCGTAGGCGCTGTCGACGGCGCAGGAGAGCTCGCGGGCGAGCCCGCGGATCGAGAGGGCGTACCCGCGGTCGGGGTTGACCGCCACGTCGAGGACGGTGTCCTCGAGGCCGAGCAGGGCGACCGCGTCGTCGCCGGGGCTCGCCGTGCCCGGCGGGAGCACGAGGATTCCGGTGTGGTCCTCGCCGAGGCCGAGCTCGTCGAGGGCGCAGAGCATGCCGTCGGAGACGCGCCCGTAGGTCTTCCGCGCGGCGATGGAGAAGCCGCCGGGAAGCACACTGCCCGGAAGGGCCGCGATCACGAGGTCACCGACGGTGACGTTGGTCGCGCCGCAGACGATGCCCTGCGGCTCCGCCGTGCTCGATCCCGCGTCGCCGACGTCCACCCGGCAGAAGCGGATCGGCTTCTTGTAGTCGGTCAGCTCGGAGATCTCGAGGACCCGGCCCACGACGAGCGGGCCGGTGACCGTCTCCAGGCGCTCGATGCCCTCGACCTCGAACCCGACGCGGACGAGGGCGTCGGCGATCTCGTCGGGGCCGGTGTTCTCGCTCAGCGCGACGTGCTCGGTGAGCCACGAGACGGGGACGCGCACGGCTACCGACCTTCCTGGTGCTGGGGGTGGGGGGTGATCGGGCAGGTGATCGGACTCAGGCCTCGACGGCGAACGCGCCGGTGAAGCGGATGTCGCCCTCCACCATGTCGCGCATGTCGGGCAGCCCGTTGCGGAACATCAGCGTCCGCTCGAGGCCCATGCCGAACGCGAACCCCGAGTAGACCTCCGGATCGACCCCGCAGGCCCGCAGGACGTTCGGATCCACCATTCCGCAGCCCCCCCACTCCACCCAGCCGGGCCCGCCCTTGCGCTGCGGGAACCACACGTCGGGCTCGGCCGACGGCTCGGTGAACGGGAAGTACGACGGACGCAACCGGATCGTCGAGTCGGGCCCGAACATGGCGCGCGCGAACGCGTCGAGGGTGCCCTTGAGGTGGGCCATGGTGAGGCCCTTGTCGATGGCCAGGCCCTCGACCTGGTGGAAGACGGGGGTGTGGGTGGCGTCGAGCTCGTCGGTGCGGAAGGTGCGGCCCGGGCACACGACGTAGACGGGGAGGTCGCGCTCGAGCAGCGTGCGGATCTGGACCGGCGAGGTGTGCGTCCGCAGTACCTGCCGGGCCTCGGTGGGCTCGGTGTGGAAGGTGTCCTGCATGGTCCGGGCCGGGTGGTCGGGCAGGAAGTTCAGGGCGTCGAAGTTGAACCACTCCGACTCCAGCTCCGGGCCCTCGGCGACCTCGTAACCCATGGCGACGAAGATGTCGGACACCCGCTCCGAGATCTGTGTGAGGGGGTGGCGGGAGCCGCGGAGGTGTCGGTCCGAGGGCAGCGTGACGTCGACGGCCTCCTCGGCGAGCACCCGCTCGTCACGCTCGAGCTGGAGCGCCGCGTGGCGGGCGTCGTAGGCCTGCTGGACTGCCTGCCGCACCTCGTTGACCCGCTTGCCCGCGTCAGACCGCGCCTGCGGAGGGAGCGCCCCGATCTCACGACGGGCGAGCAGGACCGGCGACCGGTCCCCCAGATGCGCGGACCGGGCCGCGGTCAGCGCCTCGAGGGTCGCCGCTCGGGCGAAGGCCTTCTCGGCGTCCGACCGGGCCGCGGCGAGGGTCCCGGGGTCGAGAGCTGCGACCTGCTTGGGGTCGAAGGTGTCGTTGGTGCCGGACATCGCGGGGTCGTCACTCCTGGTGAACGGGGGTGGCCGGGGTGGACGGCGCGGGCGGAGTCTATCGGTCGGGCGCGTCCGGACCCGGGGGCGCCGCGGCGTGCGCCCGCGTCGAGGCGTACAGGCAGATCGCCGCCGCCGCGGCGAGGTTGAGGCTCTCCGCCCGTCCCCGGATCGGGATCCGCACGCGGTGGTCGGCCGCCGGGCCACGGCGTCGGGGATCCCGTGGGCCTCCCCGCCGAAGAGCCAGGCGGTGGGTCGGGCCAGCAGCGCGTCGGTGCCCGCACCGAGCTCGGTGTCGCCGTCGCCGGTTGCGGCGACGACCACCAGGCCCGCGTCGCGAAGGGCCCTCAGGACGGGCGCGGCGACGGACACCAGACCAGGTCAACGGGGTGACCGGGGTCGCGGGCCTGCACGACGGGAGCGTCGAGAGCGACCGACAGCGCGTCCGCGTCGGCGGTGGCCGACGTGGCCACCAGTCGGAGGTCGGGGCGCAGCACGGCGCGCAGGTCGGCGCCGAAGGCGAGAGCGAGGTCGGTGTCGAGCCCGCGCTCGTGGCACTCGTCGAGGACGACGGCGTCGACCCCGGGGAGTTCCGGGTCGTGCTGCATGCGGGCCACGAGCAGCCCCGTGGTCACCACCTCGATGCGGGTGTCGGGCCCGGTCCGGCGCTCGCCGCGCACCGCGTAGCCGACCCGGCGCCCCACCGGCTCGCCGACCAGGTGCGCCATCCGCGCCGCCGCGGCCCGGGCGGCCACGCGTCGCGGCTCGGCCACCACGACCCGTCCGGCCACCTCGCCGGCGAGCGCGAGCGGCAGGAGCGTCGTCTTCCCGGTACCCGGAGGGGCGACCAGGACGGCCGCCCCGCACCGACCGAGCGCCGCAGCGATCTCCGGCAGGACCGCGACGACGGGCAGGTCGGAGCCCGCCGGATCGGCGGCGAGGAGCACGCACTCGTCGTACCAGCCCCGTCCGTCCGACGCTGCCGACTCCACCACGCCAGCACCGTCCGAGGAGTGGCAGCTTCGGGCCGACGTCGCCCGCGAACTCAGCGGTTCCTGGGCACGGCTGTTGGTCGATCCGTCAGTGACGCGAGTCTTGGAACGCCGGAGTTGAGATGCCGCGTCGGAGAGCGTGTCATCGGGAGAGAGTCTGTCCTCACGGGGCGCGCCTTTAGGCCCGAAGTCCGGCAAAGAGGTCGTCCTCGACGCCGGCCGGGGACCGAGACGGCTTCCCGGCGAGAAGCTGGTAATGCTCGATTCCGAGTCCTTCGCCGCGCTCAGCGAGGACGAAGAACCAGCCTCGTTGGTGCATCTGTGAGCGGTGCGCGCGCATCGCGGCAACCTTGGCTGGCAGCCACCGTCGGGCGTCGATGCGTGCCGTCACGGCGGTGTCGGGCACCCCAAATGGCAGGTCGGGCAGGGCAGCATCCCCGAGGCCGGTGGCACTCGCGAAGGGATTCGGCCCCTCCACCCTGGTGTCTGCGAGCGTGGTCGCGGCCTGCTGGAGCACGCTGTGCGGGACGACGCAGGCATACAGTTTGCTGGTCGACCACGGCGTCGCGGCGTCCCACTCCGCGGTCGGCTCCGCGGCCAGCGCGATGGCCGCCACCGTCGCATCGTGCGCCCGGATGTGGTCGGGATGGCCGTAGCCACCGCGTTCGTCGTAGGTGATCACGACCTGTGGGCGCAGGCGACGCACCACCTCGGCCAGCTGGTGGGACTGGACGGCGAGGTCACCGGTCGAGAACGACGGGCAGCGGTGCTGGGTCGTTCTGGCGGTCGTGCCCGAGTCCCACCAGCGACCAGGGCCGGCCAGGTAGCGGTGACCGGCGAATCGGAGCTCGTGGCAGGCCGCGGCCAGCTCCTGCATCCGATAGGCGCCCAGATGTTCGGCGGTGATCTCCGGATCGCGGTCTTCGACGCGGTCACCGACCGACGAATCCACGATCTCGCCTCGTTCCCCCCGGGTGCAGGTGACCAGGTGAACCGGGATGCCTTCCTCCGCGTATCGACGGGCCGTCGCGCCGGTGGTCGTCGTCTCATCGTCAGGGTGAGCGTGGATCATCAACAGGCGCAGCGGATTACCGGCCAGGTCGACGAGCTGACCGTCGTCACCACCTGATGTGCTCATCGACGTGCGGTCCCTTCAATCTGATCGGCGCCGAGGGAGTCGGGGTCGTCATGGCGGCGTGCGTCGAGCTCACGACGTTGCGTGCCGACGGCTGCCCGGCAGGAGCGCCGGGCTCGTGTGGGCTCAGGCCGGGGCCGGGTTCTGTGGCGATGTCCCCGGGTGCCAGCGTGGCCCCGCAGTCGCCGCAGTTGAACGTCGGATTCACGGGTCCGCCGCAGTTGCGGTGGCGCAGCAGTCGCGGCGGCCCGGCGGGTTCGGGGTAGTAGCAGTCGCCCCACCACAGCAGGTGGGCGATCACCGGTAGCAGGCCTTGTCCCTTCGCGGTGAGGTGGTAGGCGAACCGTTCGGGGCGCTGCTGGTAGGCGCTGCGTTCCAGCACGCCTTCGGCGACCAGGAGACGCAGCCGTTGGGTCAGCACGGTGCGGGTCACTCCGAGGCTGTCCACGAGCTCGTCGAACCGGTGCCGCCCGAGCAGCACGTCACGCACGATGAGCAGCGTCCAGCGCTCGCCGACCACTTCCAGCGCGCGCGAGATCGAGCAGACCTGGTCGATGTAGTCGCGTCCCAACATGATGCGAGTGAGTGTAGCCGAATCAGTAGCTTCATCAGACTCACTCACCTAGGGTCAGTCGCGTGAAGCTACCTGAGTCTGTGGGCGATGCGGCCGCCACCGATGACGATCACCGTCACGGACGGCGGCGTTGGCGGGTACTGGCGGTGACTGCGGTCGCGGTGTTCATGAGCTTCCTCGACGTCACGATCGTCAATATCGCGTTCCCGAACCTGCGCGTCGAGTTCGCGACGACGCCGTTGCCGCTGCTGTCGTGGGTGATCAACGGCTACGGGGTCGTGTTCGCCGCGGCGTTGATCCCGGCGGGCCGGTTGGCCGACCGCATCGGGCGGCGACGGCTGTTCCTGGCCGGGATCGTGGTGTTCCTGGTGGCCTCGGCGGGGTGCGGGCTGGCCCCCACCCCGGCGGTGCTCATCGCGGCCCGCGTGGTGCAGGCCCTGGGCGCGGCGGCGGTCGTTCCGACGTCGCTGGCGCTCCTGCTGCCGGAGTTCCCCCTCGCGCAGCGGGCCACCGCCACCTCGATCTGGGGGGCCACCGGCGCGGTCGCGGCCGCGACCGGGCCGGCGCTGGGCGGGGCGCTGGTGGCGTGGGCGGACTGGCGGCTGGTGTTCTTCGTCAACGTCCCCATCGGGCTGGCCGCACTGATCCCCGCGCGGCGGCTGCTGACCGAGAGCCGTGATCCGCAGTCGGCACCGGCCGCGGACTGGTGGGGGGCGCTGTTGCTGGCGGTCGGGGTCGCGGGGTTGGCGCTGGCGATCGTGCAGGGCCCCGGGTGGGGTTGGGTTGACCCACGGACCGTCGGGTCCTTCGCCGCCGGGGCGCTGCTGCTGGGCGTGTTCGTCCGGCGTTGTGCCCGGCATCGGGCGCCGATCGTGGACCTCGGGCTGTTCCGGGTCCGGTCGTTCGCGGTGGCGAACGCAGGCACGGTGGTGTTCGCGGTGGGCTTCTACGGGTTGTTGCTGTGCAACGTGCTGTTCCTGACGGGGGTGTGGGGATTCGCCATCGGGCTCGCCGGGGCGGCGCTGACCCCCGGCGCGGTGACCGCCGCGCTGCTGGCCCCGTTCGGGGGGCGCGCGGCCGACCGGTTCGGCCAACGCGCGGTCGCCGTCCCCGGGGGTCTGCTGTTCGCCGCGGGTACCGCCTTCCTCGCCGTGTCCAGCAATCGGACACCGGGTTACCTGACGAACTTCCTGCCGGGGGTGTTACTGACCGGCGCCGGGATCGGCCTGTCGATCTCCTCCTTCGGATCGGCAGCGGTCGCGGAGCTACCCCGGGCCCGGTTCGCCACCGGCAGCGCGATCACCGCGTGCTTCCGCCAGCTCGGGGCCGTGCTGGGCATCGCCGTGCTCCTCGCCATCATCGGCAACCCGACCGCAACGTCCGCACTGGCCACCTTCCACAACGCGTGGTGGGTGATGGCCGCGACCGGCGTCGTCGCCGCCGCCTGCGGAGTGGCCCTGGGCCGGATTACGGCCCGCGACAGCGACGCCACGGACATCAGAGCCAGCGCCACCGAGGCCAACGCCACCGGGCCCGACAACGCCGGGGCACCGGTCGCGGCGATCGGGACCACGTCCATCGACAGGACCGCGACATGACCAGCGCCGGCCCCATCGCACGGGGGCGTTTCACCGCCGACCCGGACCCCGACCAGCACGCCGGGCTCGTGCTGTTCCACATCGGTATGCGGATCAACCGGTTGCGCGAGCCGCACCACTGGGTGCCGGTGCTGCGGGCGATGCCGAGGATGCTGGCTGAGCTCTCGGCCCGCCCTGAGCTGGGCCTGCTGAGCTTCGAGGTGTTCCGGTCGGGCCGGACGTTCCTGGTCGTGCAGTACTGGCGCGACTTCGACTCCCTCAACTCCTGGGCCCGCTCCGGTGACCAGCCGCACCTGCCGGCATGGCGGGCGTTCAACCGCGCAGCGCGGCGCAGCGACGCGGCCGGGGTGTTCCACGAGACCTTCGTGATCGGAACGCAGAACTCGGAGACGGTCTATGTCGACATGCCCGTAATGGGAATGGCCCGCGCCACCCGCCACGTCCCGATCGCCCGCCGCGGGCAGTCCGCCGCCCACCGCATCGACCCCACCACACCCGACGTGGCCGCCGTCGAGGACCAACTGGTGCAGCGATGACCCGCCGCCAGCAGCGCTTCCACCAGCGGTACGGCCCGTCGGCGCTGGTCACCGGCGCCTCCTCCGGGATCGGCCGGGAGATCGCGTGGCGGCTGGCCGAAGCGGGCTTCGACCTGGTGCTGGTCGCCCGCCGCGAGACGCTCCTGCGTGAGCTCGCCGCCGAGATGACCTCCCGGCACACGATCGACGTGTCCCAACTGCCGATCGACCTCGCCCGCCGCGACGGCGTCGACGACCTCCTCGACGCCACCGTCGGCAAGGACATCGGGCTCTACGTCGCCGCGGCCGGCTTCGGCACCTCGGGCCGGTTCCTCGACGCCGAGGTCGAGCAGGAGCGGGAGATGCTGCGGCTCAACTGCGAGGCCGTGTTGACCACGAGCGTGGTGTTCGGCAGGCGCCTGGTCGACCGCGGCCGCGGTGGGCTCATCCTGATGAGCTCCATCGTCGGTTTCCAGGGCATGCCCAACGCGGCGAACTACGCGGCGACGAAGGCCTACGTGCAGACCCTCGCCGAGGCCCTCTACGTCGAGTTCCGACCGCTCGGCGTGGACGTCCTCGCCGCCGCCCCCGGCCCCACCCACAGCGGCTTCGCCGAGCGCGCCGGCATGCAGATGGGCCGGGCGCTGTCGTCGGGCGATGTCGCGGGGCGCACCCTCGACACGCTCGGCCGCAAACCGACTGCGCTGCCCGGCGCCCTGTCCCGGGTGCTCAAGGACTCCGTGGCGCCGCTGCCGCGCCGCGTCCGCGTCCGCATCATGGGCACCGTCATGGCCGGCATGACCGCCCGTCAGCGCATTGGCGAAACCCAATGATCGTCCTCGTGCAGGGCATCCCGGAGACCGCCGGGCCGTGGGACCACCACCGGGGCCACCTCGACGGGGCCCACGGATCGCGCTGGAACTGCCGGGCTTCGGCTGCCCGCGACCGGCCGGATTCGAGGCGACCCAAGACGACTAGGTCGCCTGGTTGATCGGTGAGCTCGAGCAGGTCGGGGGCCCGTCGACCTGCTCGGTCACGGCTGGGGCGCACCCCTCACCGACCGGATCGCGGTGCTGCGCAGGTGGGCCGTCGACGCCGCGCATCTGCTGCACCCCGACGACGCCCGGCACGACCTGGCCCGCACCTGACAGACCGACGGCGCCGAAGGGCGCATCATCGCCGCCTCGCGCTGATGCGAGTCCGCTCGGTCGCGGTTGGGAGAACCAGAACTGCAGCGACGTTGAACAACAAGCAAGGCGCAGCTGTCCGCTTCTCCGGCGGGAACTCTCGGACAACGCGGCCGCCGCCGCCTTCGACGCCCGGGGTCACCGTCGAGCTGAGTAGAGATCAGGTCCTGCTCATGGGTCGACGTCGAGGTCGAGCTCTCGGGCAAGGCGCTGGAGGTAGCCAGCCAGTTGGGTCCGGTCCTGGGGGTCCCAGTGGGTGGTGAGTTGCTCGAAGGTGCGTTGTTGCCAGCGGTGGGAGCTGGCGAGGAGCTCGCGGCCGCGGTCGGTGAGGGTGAGGGAGGCCCGTCGGCGGTCGCTGCGGGAGGCGCCGCGCAGGAGGTAGCCAGCGTCGGTGGCGCCGCGGACGATGCGGCTGGCTCCGGAGTCGTCGAGCCCAAGCTGATGGGCGACAGCGGCGACGGTGGGGTCCTGACCGCGTGACTGGGCGGTGTCGACGGCCTCGATGGCCAGGATGTGCTGGACGTGGCGCATCTCGCCGGTGAGCTCCTGAGAGGCGCGGTTGATCCAGCGTCGGGAGCCCAACCGTACGAGCCGAAACAGCGCCGGCCCGGCCCCGTCGGCCGCGTCCTCGAAGTCTTCGGCTACACGTACCGGATGGGACGGCTCGGGTCGGTGGCTCACACGCTCAAGCCTACCGCTTGACGCCTGCGTTTCGCAGGCAATAACGTCTGCGTCATGCAGGTATTGAAAAGCGCTCAGAAGACGCACTCGAGGCAGCGACCGAACATGGCGTTCGCGGCGCTGCTGCTGGGCATGTTGATGGCGTCGCTGGACACCAACGTGGTGGTCGCGGCACTGCCGTCGCTGGGCCCGTCGTTGGGGCAACCGGACGCGGTCGCGGGGGTCACCGCGGCGTACTTGCTGGTGGTCGCGGTCGCTACGCCTTTGCACGGCAGCCTGGGAGACCGCTGGGGCCGTCGGGTGATGTTCGTGGTCTCTGTCCTGGTGTTCGCCGCCGGTTCGTTTGCGTGCGCGCTGGCGCCCTCGATGCCCGCACTGATCGGGTTCCGGGCCCTGCAAGGCCTGGGCGGGAGCGGATTGATCGTGGCGGCGGTCTCGGCCATGGCCGAGCTGTTCGACCGCGAGCAGATGATCCGCCGCCAGGGGTGGCTGACCGCAATGTTCGCGGTGTCCTCGATCGGTGGCGCCCCACTGGGCGGTTTCCTGGCCGCCGGGCCCGGCTGGCAGTGGATCTTTCTGGTGAACCCGCCGATCTGCCTTGTCGCGGCGCGAACTCCGTCCCCGCCCGCCGCGCTGCGACTCCCGCCGCGAAGCACCGGGGTTTCGACGTCCTCGGCGCGACCCTGGTCACGGTGGGCGGCGCCAGCATCGTCGGGCTCGGCAGCAGCGACACCCTGGCTCGCAGCCCGCTCTGGGCACCGATGCTGGTCGTCGTCGCCCTTATGGCGATGGTCCTGCTGGTCAAGGTCGAACGCCGAGTTGCGGCGCCGTTGATCCCTCCACGACTCTTCGCTGATCCGGGGTTGTCGCGCTCGGTCGCAGCCACCCTGGCCAGCGGCGTCGCGCTGTTCGGCAGCTTCACGTTCGTGCCGCTGGCCATCACGGCCGGCGCCCGGGTGGATCCGTCGACCTTGGGCTTGTTGTTGTTGCCCGTGAGCGTTGGTCAGCTCGCAGCCTCCAGCGGGTTCGTGGTCCTGACCCGCCGCTGGCCGGCCATCACCGCCTGGGGGCGCGTCGGGCTGCTTATGGGCGTGGTGGGCATGCTGAGTATCGCTGCCGTGCCGATGCTGGGGCCGGGAGTGGTCCGCACGACGGTCACCCTGCTCGGGCTCGCCCTCGCCGGCGCCGCCCTCGGACTCTCCATGCAGGCCTACACCCTCGTCGCGCAGGCCCGCGCCCCGATCGAGATCGTCGGCGCCACCATGGCCACCGTCACCTTCACACGCCAGATCGGCGGCTCGCTGGGCATCGCCGTCTTCGGCTGGCTCGCCCTCCTGCTCGGCGAAAGCGGCGGTCTCACCACCGTGTTCGTCCTGGCCGCGGCAGTCCTGCTCACCGGAGTCGTCCTCGCTCCGCGCTCCTACCACGACCAACCACGAGCTGCCGCCGCCAGTGCGGCCTCTCGGGGTGGGGCGTGACGCCCGCCCCGCCACGACACCGGATCGTCGAGCAGCACGAGAGCTCGATGCGGCCGCGGCGGATCCCGCCGCCGGACGGGCGGACGGGGTGGATCTGCTCACATACCGACCGGTCCTTTAAGGTCGTGACGCTGTAGGTCACGCGAGGGGGACGCGATGGACACGCGCGGCGGAACGAGGCCCTCGGGGCCGCTACGTGGTGCGCCGGGGCATGTGGTCCGGCGGCTGCACCAGGCCTACGCGGCCGCCTGGACACGCCACGTCGATCCGGTGCTCACGGGTCCGCAGTTCGCCGTGCTGATGGCAGCGGACGACTTTCCCGAGATCGACCAGGGGTCGATCGCCGCACGGGTCGCGCTCGACCGCTCCACCATGGCCGACGTCTGTCGACGCCTCGAGGACCGCGGACTGATCCGGCGGGTGACCGCTCCCGGAGACGGGCGCCGCAAGCTCCTCTACCTCACCGAGCACGGGAACGAGGTCCTCACCACGGTCGGGGAACGCGTCCGTCGCCTCCACGAGGAGATGCTCGCGGGCGACGACACCAACGCGTTCCTCGAGCGGCTCAACGGCCTGGTCGAGCGCTGGGACTCACTCGCCGACGGGGCGTCCGCCTGACGAGGAGTCCGCCTCGGCCGGCTCGGCCTTCTCCGCGGCCTGCTGCTGCTCGCGCATGAGGAGCAGGCCGAGCCCGGCGAGCAGCGTGGCCGCGAGCCACAGCGTGAAGAACGTCCACGGGATGAGGGCACCGGTCTGCAGCGCGAACAGCAGGCAGTAGACCGTGGCGAGCACCCCGACCACGGCGCCGACCCCGTAGACCAGCCGATTGCGGTCGGTGTCGGCGGGTGGCCACGTCATGAACTGCACGGTACGCCCGGGTTTCTTTGTGGTAGCGGGATGGGGAGTCTGGGAGACTGGGGGTTTCGAGAGGAGCATGGCCGTGGCCAAGAAGGACGGCAAGAAGAAGAAGGACACCGAGACCCCGGTGAGCGCGGAGACCGTCGTCCTCAACGGGCACGAAGTCGACGAGATGCCAGACGTCTCCGCCATCGTCGGGGCGGCGATCGACCCTGGCCCGCCGGACGAGCCCGCCTCGTCGCCGTCCCCCCTGCCGCCACCGCCCGGGCCTTCCCGGCCGCCGTCAGCGGCCCCGGCGACCCGGGCCTCGGCGTCGCCGGGGTGGTCCACCGACGACCTCTCCGACGCCGTCCTCGTCCCCCTGCAGGTGGCCCGCTCCGTGCTGCCGTCGTCGCGGACGCCGGTCGTCCTCGGCGTCGCCGCTCTCGGTCTGTTTGGGCTCCTCGACTGGCCGGCCGCGCTCGGGATCGGGCTGGGGTGGGAAGCGCTGCGGCGATGGGGCCCGGACGCCGCGGCGGGAAACACGGGACGCGGACGCTGAGGATCAGCCGGCGACCTAGAGAACCGTGGTGCCGGGTTCGCGGCGCAGGACGAAGAAATAGGGCCGGTCGAACCCGCGGTAGTCCATGGCACCGAGCAGGGAGTCCGCGTCGAGGCGCCGGAAGACGTCGTGGATCGGCTTCGCGTCGTAGATCATCGTGGCGGTCGCGACGCCGCGGTACTCGGTGGTGCGCAGCCGTGCGGCCGGTTTCGACGTCCGCAGGAACGGTCGCGCCGTGGTGACCACGCGGTGCAGGGGCCAGCTCGTCGGCACCGGGAGACCCATGGGCAGGCGCGCCGGGTCGACGGCGAACACCGCCTGCCGGTCGGCGGTGTGGAACAGCAGGGGATGCACGGTGTCGGCGTCGAGGAACTGCTTGCCGTACCAGCCGGTGGCGCTGAGCAGACCGTCCATCGGATGACGCGTCGGGTACTCCTTCCCTGCCCAGATGCCGATCATCGCGTCGAGGGCGACGGGCTCGAGCGAATCGAAGAGGGCGAGGGCCGCCTCCGTGGTCGACGGGGCCGGGGATGTCCGGGGACTCGCAGCCATCTCGGCAGTGTGGTCGATAGCGCCCCGACCGCAACCCACCCGCTGACCGCGACCAACCGCCGCCCGCGACCCCGTGCTGATCGGCCGGGGCGCGGGCGCCGGGTTCAGCAGCAGGCCGTGCAGCAGTCGCACGTGGCGTCGTCACAGCAGGGGCACGCAGTCAGATCGAGCATCCGTCACACCTCCCCTCGTCCATCGCGTGATCGGGAGGGCACCAGGTGCCGGGCGCGGGGTCCGGGCAGGTGGCACCGGGCAGTTGGTCGGCCATCGCGACGAGGTCCGCGCGGAGCCGCGCCAGGCGGTCGAGCTCGGCGTCGATCTCGATGATGCGTTCCCGCAGGAGTGGTTCGGCCGGCTCGCAGGGGCAGGCGCCCGTGTCGCGGACCGCGAGCAGCCCTCCGATGTCGTGGAGGCGGAGACCGAGCCGCTGGGCGCCGCGGATGAAGGGGAGGCGGTCGACCGCGCGGGCGTCGTAGCGGCGGTGCGCCCCGGTGGTCCTCTCCGGGACGGGCATGAGACCGAGGCGCTCGTAGTAGCGCACCGTGTCCGAACGCAGGCCCGTCTCCCGGGCCAGCTCGGAGATCGTCAGCGAGTCCGTCGCGGTCATGCCGACACGCTAGGACCTGGACTTGACTCCAGGGTCAAGCCCGAATCGAGATGCCGTGCTCATCCGGTCGCCGGGTTGCCGATCAGAGTGACCGCGTTGCCGTCGGGATCGGCGAGCGGTAGGAGTCGAGCCCCGCTCAGCGTCTCCGACGCGCCGCTGGTGTCGAAGCCACCTCCTCCAGCGCCTGAACGGTCCGGTCGAAGTCGTCGACGGCGAAGTTCACCGCGACGCCGCCCGCCCGCGGCGGATCGACGAACACCTGCAGCCATCCGCCCTCGGTCACGTGCCAGTCGGCGAGCGTCTCCATCGGCCGGGCGTCATGCGGGCGACCGAGCAGCCGCTCGTACCACTGCATGGCGCGGTCGAGATCGCTGACCAGCGCGACGGCGAGGACGTGGGTGATGGGCATGGCGGACACCTCGGGTCAGGATTCTCTGGTCACGTCTGGTGTTCGGGTCAGCTGGCCCGGAAGAAGCGCTCGAGCTCTGCGACGACGAGGTCGGGGGCGGTGTCGAGGGCCTCGTGGCCGTGGCTCGACAGCTCGGCGACCGTGGCCCTCGACAGCGCCTGGTGCAGCTCGTGAGTGATGGTCCTGGCCCACCGCGGACTGAGGCCACCGAGCAGGAACAGCATCGGCGCTGTGACGCCACGGGTCACGTCGGCGAGGTCGAGGGCCAGCAGCGCCTCCGCCTCGCGAGCCATCGTGGCGGCCGCGATCGGGATGGACTCGGCGGCCACCGGACTGTCGCGCATCGCGGTGACCATCGTTGCGTCCATGCCAATGATCTCGACGAGGAAACTCCGCATCGCCCGACCGGCCTGGCCGGCGGCCACCCACGCGGTGACCCGGTCTATCCACTCCCGGGACACGGTTCGCGGTCCCGGCGGTTCGTACAAGGCGAGCCGCCGGATCGGCGCCCCTCGGCCGGCCGCACCGAGAGCGCACACGGCGCCGATGCTATGGGCGAAGACATCGATGCCCTCGGGCTCCCCGACGGCCAGATGCTGCGCCGCGGCGAGAACGTCGTCGTACTCCTGGGCAATTCCGTACCGGGCTGCGTCCCCGCTCATGCCCCGGCCGCGGCGGTCCATCGCGGTGACCCGGCGGTTCCGGGTCAGCAACGGCCACACCGGTTCCCACCGGGTAGAACTGCTCATCCCTCCGTGAACGAGCAGCAGCCGAGGACCGACGCCCTCGGTGATCATGCCGATCTGGACGCCGTCCGAGCTGGTCACCGACTCCCGTTGCCCGCGCACGCCCCCCATCTCATGGCTCGGACTGAGCAATGCCGCCGGGTCCGGTGGGCGTCACGGGAGTGCGTAGGCCGCTCACGCCGGGAGCCGTCGTTCGAGAGCGGCCCAGCTGACGTCGTGGTCGCGCTCTGCAGCCTCGGCGGGCGCTCCACCTCGGACGCCGAACAGGCGCTTGGAGAAGAGGTAGACGACCACGGCCACGTTGACGACCATCGCGATGATCGTGCCGGGGCTGGCCGAGCTGGTCAGCTGGAGGACCTCGGGGACCAGCAGCAGGGTGGTCATGACGAAAGGTCAGGTACTCGGCCCATCGCTTGGCCAGCCACAGACTTATGCCCTCGGCCGCTTCGAGCGAGGCGAGCACGATCAGTCCCGAGGCGATCAGCCACAGGGTGCCGGAGCCTCCGGAGAGTGCGCTCTGGAGCTGGTCCACGGCTTGGCCGCCGAAGACGACCTGAATGGCGTCGGCGCTCGACATGACCTGCTGTTTCAGGGCGCTCATGTTCGCCACGATCGCTCCGGCCGCGACGAGGGCGATGACGAGGAAGTTCACCGCCCGGGTGAGAGCGATGAGCCGGAGGATGTAGCGGCACTTGAGGGGGCGACCGCAGGCGGGCAGCGTGATCTCCTCTCGTCCGGGCAGTCCTGCGCGTGCGGGGTGCTCGGGATGAGCCATCAACGTCCAGGCGTCGCAGCGCAGGCATCGATGCCATCTGGCGCGATCGCCGGCGTCACGAACGACGGTGCCGCCTCCTCGGACACCTCGGCGGCGTCGGTACCGATCAGCATGTGGCCATTCCAGGCGCATCCCAGTAGCTCATAGCTCAGCTGAGCCGGGGCCGTCGTCGTCGCGGGTCGGTGCCCGGGGGAGGCACGAACTCCGTCGTCGCGACCGTCGAGGAAGGTTCGCTCCGGATACCCACCCGGCCGATCGGCAAGCCGGTTCGGCCACGCGGGCGTCGGCACCGTCGCTCGGCGCGTGGCCCGGCCGTCGATGTCCAGCACGTAGGTGAAGAGGTAGGTGCCCCCGCTTCCGGCGCACCGAGACCAGTTTCCGGCGCACCGAGACCAGTTGCCAACGCCGAGCACGAACCCCGCGGACGCGACTCAGATCGCTTCATCGCCCGTCCCCCTCCGCTCCCCCGGCCGTCCTGCTGGCGTCCTGATTGTCGGGGCCACCCGGAGGGTGGCGCATCCTCGCGCCTTCGCACCGCAGTAGCCAGCCCCTTCTGCGGCGGTGCCGTGCGCCTGTGTGAGGGTCCCGTCGTGCCGACGTCGCGCCGACGGCTTCGATCGAGAGGTCAAATCTTGAACATCAGACAACCACCCTATTCGAAACGTCCTGGTCGCCGGCGTCCGGACCGCGTTTCGAACCGAACCATGGCGAGCACGTAGCTTCACGACGCTCCGTGTGCCGCCCGGTGGCGGTCACCCAGTCGGCGCCCAGTCCGCGAGGTCCCCGTCGAGCAGTCGGACGCCGAGGCAATGAACCTGCTCATCGAACACGACCCAACCACCGCCGACGACTTCCGCAACTTCGCAATAACCGAACGCGATTACTACTGGCCCATGGCACCACCACTTGCGATCATGGCGCACCACGGATCAGGGACCCCATTTCAGGTTCGCGGCGTAGAGCCAGGTTTTCGTTACTTCTGTTCACGGGGGAGTAACACGTAGGTCACTCCCAGCCGTCGTACTGAGAGCGCTTATCGACCTTCGAAGGCGCGCTGTGGAGAGGTTCCTCTTATGACGGCAGAACCGATGGCGGGACCAGGGGAGAAGGCGATCGTGCGGGGAGCGTGTCCTCATGACTGCCCGGACACGTGCGCGATGCTGTTCCATGTCGAGAACGGCAGGTTACTCGATGTCACTGGGGCTCCTGAGCACCCGATGACCCAGGGCCGGCTGTGCGTGAAGCTGAAGAACTTCGCCGACCACCACTACCAGTCCGACCGGCTCATGCACCCCATGCGGCGGACCGGGCCGAAGGGCTCTGGGGAGTACGAGCGCATCTCCTGGGACGAGGCCCTCGCCGAGATCAGGCGACGCTGGGAATCGATCATCGAGCAGTACGGCCCGCAGGCGATCATGCCGCACGCCTACTTGGGCCATCAGGGCGTGCTCAACGGGCTCACCGCGGGGGACGCGTTCTTCAACCGGATGGGCTCGACGGTCGCGGAGAAGACCTACTGCGAGTCGGGGTCGTCCACCGCATGGATCATGACCGTGGGCACCACCGGTGGGCTCGACGTCGAGAGCCTGGCGTACGCGAAGTACATCATCGTGTGGGCCATGAACATGACCAGCACGAACCTGCATGCGTGGCCGTTCGTATTGGAGGCGCAGAAGAACGGTGCCAAGGTCGTGGTCATCGACCCGGTCCGTACCCGCACAGCCCGCCAGGCAGACTGGCACATCCGCATCCGGCCAGGTACCGACGGTGCCCTGGCGATGGGCCTGATCAACGAGATCGTCGCGCAAGGCCTTGTCGATCAGGACTACGTCGACAACTACACCGTCGGGTACGACGAACTCGTCCGGCGAGCAGGTCACTACCCGGCCGAGCGGGTCTCCCATATCACCGGGGCGTCGATCGAGGACATCCGACAACTCGCTCGAGAATACGCCACGACCCAGCCGGCCGCGATCCGCGAGGGCGTCGCGCTCGAGCGCAGCCATGGCGGCACGCAGGCGATCCGGGCCATCACGTGCCTGCCAGCCCTGGTCGGCGCGTGGCGCCACGTCGGCGGGGGCGCCGTGGAGATGCCCATCTGGGAGTTCCCCACGAAGTTCGACGCGATCTGCCGGCCGGACTGGATCCCCGAGGGCACCCGGGTAGTCAACGAGCTCGACCTCGGGGCGGCGTTGACCGGGGAGTTGGCACTCGACCCGCCGCTGCGATCGCTGTTCGTCTACAACTCCAACCCGGTCTCGCAGGGCCCCGCGCAGGCGAAACTGGTCGAGGGTCTTGAGCGCGAGGACCTGTTCACCGTGGTCAGTGAGCACTTCATCACCGACACCGCCCGCTACGCCGACATCATCCTGCCCGCGACCATGCAGGCCGAGCAGCTCGACATCATGGTCACATGGGGCCATCTGTACTTGTCGCTCAACCAGCCCGCGATCCCCGCGCCCGGCGACTGCGTGCCCAATGTGGAGCTGTTCCGCCGGCTGGCCCAGACGATGGGCTACAACGAGGACTACTGGGACCGCACCGACAAGCAGATGCTGCTGGACTTCCACGACTGGGACGCCCCGTCGATGCAGGGGATCACCTGGGAGCTGCTCGAGGAGAAGGGCTACGCGCGACTGAGCGTGGGTGAGGCTCATGAACGCGCCCCGCACGCCGAGGGCAACTTCCCCACCCCGTCGGGCAAGTGCGAGTTCAAGGCGAGCACGGCCGCGGACGGCAACTGGGTGGTGCCGGTGTGGCGGTCGATGTACGAGGCGATGCAGCCCGGCGAACCAGTCGACCCGCTTCCCGACTACGTGCCGCCGTTCGAGTCGCCAACGAGCAGTCCCGAACTCGCCGCCCGGTACCCACTCAATATCGTCTCGCCCAAGCCGCACGCGTTCTTGAACAGCCAGTACGCCAACGCGGACAGCAAGAAACGGGTGCAGGGCGAGCAGAAGGTGTTCATCCACCCGACCGACGCCGCGGCCCGGTCCATCGAGGCCGGTGAGCACGTCCGCGTCTTCAACGACCGCGGCCGGTTCGAGGGTCCCGCCGAGATCGACGAGGCGCTCATGCCCGGCCTGGTGATGGCGCACGTGGGTCATTGGGCCAGCTCCAGCGGGTCGAACAGCTCGGTCAACTCGATCACCCTGGACAAGCACTCGACCCTGGGGATGTCGGGCGTGTACAGCGACAGTCTCGTCGAGGTCGAGAAGGTCGCCGCGGCGACCGCGCCTGAGATGAGCGCTCAGGCCTGACCAGGCGCCCGCGTTCACCCGGCGGGAGGGCAACGCCTCCGTCGCCGAGGTGCCCCACACCGGGTCACCGGAGGAAATGATCAGGACCGCCAACACCAGCGCCGCCGCCTACCACCTGTCCGACACCTCCGCCGACGCGTGCCGCGCCAAGGCGGGTGAAGGCCGGCCCGGCGGTGGCCACCGCGAGCAGGGCGCCCCGCGAGCGCCAGTGCGGCAGTAGCGGTCGGTAACGGGCGGTGGAATGCACGTGTCAACGGGCTGTGCACGCCTGGCTCCGCTCGCGGTGGGGTGGTGAGTCAGGCATCGGGGCGTGACAGTCCGACGATCGCGGTGGGGTCGGTGTCGAGGAATACTCGGATCCGCTGAGCGATTGCCGGCCAGTCGGGTCCGAGCCAGACGAAGTGGCTGTGGGCGCGGCTCTCGACGAGTTCGGCGGGGCGGATGCTGCTGGTAAGCGACTGAGCGTGGGCGAATGGGACGCCGCGGTCGGTGCGGGTGGCGATCACGAGGGTGGGTTGGTCGATCCGGGCGGTGATGTCGGGCGTGGGGCGCAGGTCGTTGAGGAACCCGCGGCCGGAGCGCATCTGGGCGAACAAGGCGAGCAGCATGGCGCGGTCCTCGGCGCGCAACGCGGCCATGACCTCGTCGGCTGGTCGGGTGGACAGGCTTGCCAGCATCAGACGCAGGAAGGCGTCGGGTGCCACGTGCGCGAGCCCGCGTACTGCTGCCCAGGTGACGTGTTCGGTCATGGCGGTGAACACGAGATGCGCGCCCAGGCGGGTCCGACGGTCCGGATAGGGCAGCCATCCCACGGCGCTGACCAGGATCAAACGCTCGACGAGGTCGGCATGCCGCGCGGCCATCGTAGCGGCGGTGGGACCGCCACCGGAGACACCGACGACCGCGGCGACCCGGGCGATCCCCAGGTGGGCACACAGCGCACGGACCACATCGGTGTACCCCTCCACCGATCTGCCGGTCGACAGCGGAGTGCGGCCGTAGCCGGGACGCGAGGGCACCAGCAGCGTGCAACCCGCCGCGGCGAAGACCTCCTCGCCCAATGCCAAGCCGGCCCGCATGTGCCCGCCGTGGAACACCACCACGACCGCCTCGCCACGTCGATCCAACCGGTACTCAAGCTGGCCGGCCGGTGGGCAGGCCATTACCGTCGGTCGGAGGAGTTCGGGCATCGATATGCCTCCAGACCGGTAGCAGACCGGTAGCGATGCGGCATTTGTACGCCGACCAGCCTTCCCGGCACACCCACCGGCAGGGTAGCCCGTTGTTCCGTCATCGGCGTACCCCTTACCGCTCCGATCGAACTCGGCGATAGGACCGTCGGAAAGGAAAGTACGAACACGCTTGTCGATGGCCATGAAAAGTCTTCGCTGGTGGCCAGATCGGGGGTAAGCATTCAGGTGCTCGACACGCGGAAGATCTTGTTTTGCCGGGGTGCCGGGTGGGGTTGTGATCGGCTGGTGGGGTGCCGGGTCCCGACGAGC
>JAABUZ0100001380.1_pt1 | contig 46881 bp, 46 predicted proteins | sample 5562091 | NCBI WGS metagenome assembly JAABUZ01 (sample SAMN12813069, study PRJNA571459) | rock metagenome | isolation source: Antarctica rocks | place: Antarctica: Victoria Land, Linnaeus Terrace sud | collected 2015-12-21
ACTAGTACTAAGTCTGGATTTCGCACGGAGATAAAAACGCCGGGGCAATGCCGGAATGTCACTCGTTTTGGCGGCAATTCCGGCGTTCCGTTGCCGCGCTTGGCGGCGAAAACGACCCGTCCAAGCCCCCTACCTGACGATGACGATCACCGTGCGAAATGCAGACTAAGGAGATCGCTGTCCTCCATTCCTATGCTGCGCGCTAGCGAATTCGCCCTGTATCACGCCCGAACAGGTCGTTCCAATTATAGTTGGGCTTGTGGTTGATCCACTCCTGAACATTCTTGCGCGTGATGAGAAAGTACTTGAAGTACCACTCGCGTTTGGACCGCGGCAGCGAAGCGGGTTTAATGGTGCCCGTGTAGGCATGATAGGCGAGGGACAGCCCCATCCCTCCTTGCCACATCGCATCAGAGGCCACCGTCGCTACCATATGTCCATCGTGGATGGCGGCGAGCGCTTCGGGAATAGCGTCCGTGCCGACGATGGCGATTTTCCCCGTCTTGCCAGCGGCGCTGATCGCCTTGAGGGCTCCGATAGCCATATCATCATTGGCGCTCCAGATGGCGTTGATATCGGGGTGCGCCGTCAAGGCCGTCTGTGTGACGCTGTAGGCAACCTGGCGATCCCAGTTAGCCGGCTGGGAGCCCACGAGTTCCATGTGTGGGAACTCCTTCAGCGCCTTCTTCAATCCCGCGAACCGCTCGCGGCCGATCGTGTCGCCCAGCAGGCCATTGATGGCAAAAACTTTGCCGACACCCGCTTGGGGCTTGAGGGCCTGAAATAGCTGCTTCGCGGTATCATACCCCGTTGCAAGACCGTCGTCGGTAATGTGGCAGACCCAGTATGGATCGTAATTCCACGGGTGGATGTTGTCCGGCTTGTTCCACTGAGTTGCGAAGTAGACGCCGGCTTGTGACAACGCATCGGCCAACGGCTTGACTACGGGAGCGTCATTGGGATCAAAGTTGAAGACAACATCCTTGCCGGCTTTCGAGATGAGCGACTGCACGGTGTTCACCTGACCGGCGTCATCTGGAAAGGTGAGGACCTCGTAGTATTTCGATGATTGATGTAAGGCGGCATTGAACAACTCGCCTCCCTGGTTCCACTGGGTCCCGTAGGGGTTGGCAAGTGAGCGAATACTAGTTCCGAGGTAGACTGGTTTGTGGCCGGCGGCTTCCACGGCGTCCGAGTTCCCCAACAGAGACCCAAAGGTTGGAGCCGCCAGAACGGCCCCGGCGAGGATACTCCCCTTTTCCAGAAAATTCCTCCGACTAATGCTAGGACTCGAAGGATGGCTCACGATCTACCTCCCACTATTCCGACACTCCCGTGCCGAGAGCCCATTCCGGCAAGCTGCTATCCTGTAATTATATAATGTCAAGCTGACGTTTTGATATAAGGGCCAAATGCCCTGGGGCGACGAACAAATTGCGGTTTGTATGGCGGCTCAGGCTGGTCGATTGCGCTTTGTCGGGTGACATCACCCGGCCCATGGCGTTTTGTCGTGCGGCCTAATTGTGTCCTGCATGGCAATACAGCCGAATCTGCTACGGCAGCGACTTGACCATAACCCGTATATCAAAATATCAGTAATGTCAAGGGTACAGCTTGACGGAGGGTGCACCTCGAAATAGTGGGACGCGGCCTGCGACTGCGGTCGCATGGCAGATCAACGCCGACTGCGGTCGGTTGTCGCCCTGCGACGTAACGCTCCGACGCGCTCACCCTGGCACCGCAGTGCCCGTGGTCTGCCATGCGACCGCAGTCGCAGGCGTCTCCCGCGCAATCCCACTATTTTAAGATGCACCCCTTGACGGAAGCCAGTGTAACATGGTACATTCGGTCCTGTCAACAGCTAGAGGAAAGCACTGACGTTTTGATATAAGGGCCAAATGCCCTGGGGCGGCGAACAAATTGCGGTTTGTATGGCGGCTCAGGCTGGTCGATTGCGCTTTGTCGGGTGACATCACCCGGCCCATGGCGTTTTGCCGCGCGGCCTATTGTGTCCTGCATGGCAATACAGCCGAATCTGCTACGGCGACAACTTGACCATAACCCTTATATCAAAATATCAGGGAAAGCGGGGGTGCGCGCCACTTTTTGATACTCACTTGAAAAACGTACCCTTTTCATGTCTGCCGGTCGCGGCGCGCTGCGGGGGACCCCTGCGCTGGAAATAGGCTCGGGGGAGCCGGTGACGCAGGCGATTTCCATTGGCGGTGGTGTGCTTGCGGGCGCATGACAAACTGTTGGCGAATTCAGTTGCGGGGTCGCGTCCACGCGTGGAGTCGCGGACCAAGTGCGCGTGGACACGCCCGATGTACGGGTGCGGTGCCAATTCGCCAATAGTATCCTTTTCTCGGCTTTGGCACTTTTTGTTACTTGACGTCGCCTACCAGTCATCGAAACCACGCTTGGAACTACCAGCGCCCTCGGAGGGGCGCTGAATTCGCCATATCAGGTCCTAAATGGAGAGTTGGCCAATTCGGCCCGACGCTTTTGTGCCACCCATGGCATGTGTCCAATGCTCAAGTGAAAAAGTGCCAAAGTCGAGTCCTTTTTCGCGCCTACTGGGAGCGCCGGCTTCCAGTAGGCGCGAAAAAGCAGCATGCACCCAGGAAAGCATGGCACTGTGGAACTTGCTGCGCCCATAACGTCAAACGCGAAGCCAGCGTGCGTGAACGTCGACTCCCAATGATCTGAAGGATTAAGGTACAGAGTAAATCCCTGTTGCTTCACGTCATGCCTATCTGCTTGTAGTAACAAGCTGTTGAAGATATTGAGGGTGAGATGATCGGCGGCGATAGTAGCCCTGGTATAGACGAAGCGGGGAACGGTGACCGCCCCCGAAACTAAGCAGGTCACCATAAATCTGGCATGGTCCATTGAACGTGATTTCGGGCGTAAAAACGTGCCGAACTTATGGTCATGTGCTTAGCACTACTTTGGCGTGATGCCGTTTTCGCAGCTCGACGCATGGACATAGTAACTGGTGACGACGCTCTGCGAGCCATGTAAACGACGTCAGATATGATGCTAATTGGTCACTATGTATAGCGATTTCGGAAGTCGCCAAAGTAGTGTTAGATGGGAGTTGGCAGATGGCTCTGGCTTCAAGGCGAACGATGCGCGCGGCGGGATCGCGGGGACGTGGCGTCCGTCTTATCTCCGCTAATCCGGCCGCAGCTGTGCTGGTCGTACTCATCGTCGCGAGCGCATTAGCCTCGCCGCGCTTTCTCTCCGGTGCCAATCTTCTCACCATGGCCGTCCAGAGCGCTATCCCTCTGGTCTTTGCGCTCGGCGAAACCTTCATCATCCTGACGGGCTGCATCGACCTGTCTATGCCCGGAATAGCGGCAGTGAGCGCCGTGGTGATGGCGCTGCTGGTGCAGAACGGTACCAATGGCAACAAGTACGGCTATCTGGGCCTAGCGATCGCGCTCGCCACCGCCACGGCTCTGGGTTTCGCGAATGGGATACTGAACACGGCCTTTAGAATCCCCTCTTTTATGGCGACCCTCGGCGTCTCGACCGCCGCTGTAGGCCTGGCTACGCTCATGTATCAGGGGATACCTGTGGTGGTGAGCGACTCAGGGGTACTGGCGCTCTCCGCAGGGCATGTCATCGGTATCCCGGCGTCCATCATCATTGCGGTCATCGTGTTCGTCGCTTTGCTCATCGTGGAGCGCAATACGCTTTTTGGCCGTCATGTGTACGCTGTCGGCGGCGGCGAGCACATCGCGCGCATGTCAGGCGTGCGCGTCGCCCGCATCAAGGTGCTTACCTTTACCCTGGCGGGTTTTCTCTTTGGTTTAGCCGGGATCATGCTGGCGTCCCAACTGGGCTCAGCCACGTCGACATTGGGTGGAGCGTCGCTCTTCCCCGCGATCACGGCCGTCGTGCTGGGTGGTACGGCCCTGACCGGCGGCGTTGGGGGATGTACGCGGACCGTCATCGGCGTGCTCGTGCTCACCGTGGTCGGCAATATCATGATCCTCCTGGGGATCAATCCCTTCACGCAGATCATCGTCCAGGGCGTCCTGCTCGTGTCTGCCGTGCTGTTCACGACGGACCGTTCGCGTCTTGCCATCATTAAGTGACCGAAAGAGGTGTAGGGTGGTCACCACAACGTCGGAGTTCGTGCTCGAGGTGCGCCACGTGCGTAAAGCGTTCGCTGGCACGCAAGCCCTCAAGGGGGTCAGCTTCGGCGTACGCCCGCATGAGGTTCTTGGGGTGGTTGGCGAAAATGGCGCCGGCAAATCCACGCTGCTCAAGATCCTAGCCGGGCTGCAAGCACCGGACGCGGGTCAACTCGTGTTGCGTGGCCAACCCGTGCGCTTTCATGGGGTACGGGACGCCGCTATACATGGCATCGGCATGGTGTTTCAGGAACAATCATTGCTTCCTAACCTGCGCGTCGGCGAAAACATTTATCTGGGGGCGGAGGGCCAGTTCACGCGCGCGGGGTTAGTGGGCTGGAGTGACCTCTATCGAGCGGCGGCCGAGCAACTCGCCCGCGTGGGCGCGGATATCAACCCGCAGCGCTATACAGCGGACCTGAGCTTCGCGGAACGACAGATGGTCGAGATCGCCAAGGTATTGCGACTGGAGGCGGCCTCGCGTGATGGCGTGATCATCTTTGATGAGCCCACGACCGTGCTGGAACGCGAGCAAGTCAGCGCGCTATTTGATCGCATCCGCGCGTTGAAAGAGTTTACCTCGGTCATTTTCGTGTCACATCGGCTTGACGAGATTCTTGAGCTATGTGATCGCATCGTCGTGCTGCGCAACGGCGAGTGCGTGGCCGAGGTTAACGCCGCCGAGACGTCGGCAGCCACATTACGCCAGGTCATCATCGGTCGGGAGACGCAGGCCGAATACTACCGCGAGTCAGAGCAAGTCGCTCCAGAGCGGGAGGTGGCGCTCAGCGTAAGGTCTCTGTCGCACGGGCAGGTCTATCAGGATATCTCTTTCGACCTGCGTCGCGGTGAGATCGTGGGGTTATGCGGCCTGGAGGGATCCGGCAAGGAGGAGATGTGCCGTTCGCTCTTCGGCATCACCCAGCCCGATTCCGGTACCATTGCCGTGCGCGGAGCCCCTGTGCGCATACGCCGCCCGGGTGATGCAATCAGGTTGCACATCGGCTATGTGCCGCAGGATCGCGGCGTGGAGGGGCTGGTCCTCTTCCTCAGTATCAAGGGCAATATTTCGCTGCCCATCTTGCGCCGGCTGACGCGCTTTGGTCTATTGCGCCGCCTGACAGAGAACCGTCAGGTCGACGACTACATCTGCCGCCTGCGCATCAAAGCCCCCTCCCGCAACGCGCTCGCGGCGAGCCTCAGCGGCGGCAATCAGCAGAAAGTCGTCCTGGCGAAGTGGCTGGCGGCGCACGTCGACATCCTCATCCTCGACCACCCGACGCGCGGCATCGACATTGGGGCGAAGGAGGAAGTCTATGCGCTCATGCGCGAACTCGCGCGCCGGGGCGTCTCCATTCTGCTGTTGTCGGACACGCTTGACGAGGCCATTGGCATGAGCCAGCGCGTGCTAGTGTTCAAAGATGGGCAGATCACGGCGCAGCTGGATGCGCCGCCCGGCAACAAGCCGCCCCAGCTTGATGTGCTGGCTCACATGATGTAAGTGCGTGTGGAGAAAAGAGGACACAATATGGATGTAGAGACTCAGGGTGTCGTCGACCCACCCGTGTGGGGCGGTTTAGCCGCCGGGTCCCCGGACGGACAGCCGGTGGAGCGGCGTCGGCGCCGTGTCGACATCCTGCGCGGACCGGCCGGTACGCTTGCGCCGATCGCGGTGCTGATCATCGTTAGCGTCATCATGCACGCAGGCAATCCCAATTTCCTGACGCCTTACAATCTGCAAGCGATCGCCACGCGCGCGTCCGTGTTACTCGTGTTGGGTATCGGCGCTACCGTCATCATCTTGCTCGGGGCCATTGATCTATCGATTGGCGGCATCTGCTCGTTGAGTACGGTGATCCTGGCACGGACAATTGCCCCATTACAGGGCTGGGCTTTCGTGTTGTGTCTCGTCATGGGCGCATTGGCGGGTGGGGTCAATGGGCTCCTCAATACGCGGGGGCGCATCCCCTCCTTTATTGCCACGCTGGGCACCTACGGTGCCCTCTCCGGTGCGGCATACGTCGTATCCAATGCGACACCTATTGAAGTGGACCCGTCGAATTGGGGCATCCTGAACTGGATCACGAGCAAAAGCCTCGGCCTGGGAGGTGGCGTCTGGTTAGCCCTCGCCGTGCTCGTGGTCGCCGTCGTAGTCGAACGTTTCAGCCCGTTTGGTCGAGCCGTTTTTGCCATCGGCGCGGGCGAACAAGCGACCCGTTTCTCGGGCATCAACGTGGATCTGTTCAAAATCGTGGCGTTCATGATCAGCGGGGTCTGCGGATCGCTGGCCGGCATTTTGCTCGTGGGGCAACTCTACTCGGGGGCAGCGAACCTCGGCGATCCCTACCTGCTGCTCTCCATCACGGTTGTGGTGATGGGTGGCACCGCCTTAACGGGGGGCATCGGCAGCGTCTTGCGAACGTTGATCGGGGTCTTGATCATCGTTGTGATCGAGAATGGCCTGGACGTGCTGGGGATCAATGTCTTTGCGCAGGGAATAGCAACGGGGCTGATTATTCTCGCCGCCGTGGCCCTGACGAGCGGCCGTTCAGCCTTCGCCGTCGTGAAATAGCTGATGGAGGTGGCAGTAACGCTTAGGCGTCCCTCTGAGACAGGTGTAGGCCGCGAGGGGTATAAGTGCCCCCGCGCGAGGCAGTCGATAAGGGCGAATACGAAAGGGGAAAGGAAGATCGTGCCAACAGAGATGATGCAAGCGGTGATATGCCACGGGCCGTACGACTATCGGGTGGAGGAGGTCGCGCGACCGAAGCCTGGCCCCGGTGAGCTATTGGTCAAGGTCGGCGCGGCCGGCATCTGCGCCAGCGACATCAAGTGCTACACCGGCGGGGCGCTCTTCTGGGGCGAGCACGGCTCCGGCGGCTACTGCGAGGCGCCCGTCGTGGCCGGCCACGAGTTCGCGGGCGTCGTCGCGGACCTGGGCGCGGGCGCCGCAAAGCGCCACGGCGTCGCGCTGGACGACCACGTCGTCGCCGAGCAGATCATCCCCTGCGGCCAGTGCCGCTTCTGCAAGAACGGCCAGTACTGGATGTGTGAGCCCCACGTCATCTTCGGCTTCAAACGGTCCCGCGGCGAGGGTGGCATGGCCGACTACATGATCTACCCGGCCAACGCGCGCGTCCACACGATCGACCCGCGCATCTCCAAGCAGGAGGCCGCCTACATCGAGCCGCTGGCCTGCGCCATGCACGCCGTCGATCGTGGCGACATCACGCCCGGCGACACCGTCGTGATCGCAGGCGTGGGCAACATCGGCCTGTGCGCCTTGCAGGCGGCCAAACGCTACAACCCGGGCCAACTCATCGCCCTGGATACCAAGGGCTATCGCCTTGATTTGGCGAAGAAGCTGGGCGCGGACGTCGCGATCAACCCGCTGGAGGAGGACGCGCCCGCAGCGGTCAGGCGGCTGACGGAGGGCTACGGCTGCGACGTCTACATCGAGATCACGGGCAGCGCGGCGGCACCCCAGCAGGGGCTGGACATGATCCGCCGCCTGGGCACGCTGGTCGCCTTCAGCGTGCTCAACGAGCCGGTCACCATCGACTGGAATATGGTGGGCGACCAGAGGGAGTTGAATATCCACGGCAGCCACCTCGGGCCGTACTGCTACCCCAAGACAATCCGGGCCATCGCCGACGGTACGATCGACGTCAAGAGCCTGATCAGCGCCGAGTTCCCGCTGGCCGAGTTCCCCGCCGCCATGGAGGCCGCGCGCGGCGGCGATAACCTCAAGACTCTGTTGATCCCATAGCCCGATATGGCGCCTATAGCGAGCAGGATAGGGACGCAGGCAGTACGGGCGTTACTGGTGTAAGCGATGCTCCCGAGAGTTCTCGCGGATGATAGAAGTTCGCCACGGGCGGCCCCGGGTTGTCTGCACTGTTAAGCGACGCCGAAGGGGGCCATACGCGTGCTACTGGTGGTTGTACGGGAATCTCGCATTGTACAGTATCGTAGTTTGGACAGGAGAACAACTGGTGCATGTGCTGGACGCATTCGACCTGAGTGGGAAAGTGGCGGTGGTGACGGGCGGGAACATGGGGCTGGGCGAGGCCTTCGCGCGGGCATTGGCCGGCGTCGGCGCGCACGTCGTCATCGCCGCGCGCACGCACGAGCGCAGCGACGACGTCGCGCACGATATCGCGGCGGCCGGCGGCCGCGCCAGCGTGGTGGACCTGGACGTGACGCGGCCGGACGACGTGGAGCGCATGGCCGCCGCGGTAACGGAGCGGGTCGGCCCCATCGACGTCCTCATCAACAACGCGGGCGTCTGCTATCACCGCCCGGCCGCCGAGGTGCCGCGCGAGGAGTGGCTCCACGTCTTCGACGTCAACGTCCACGGCCTGTGGTACTGCGCGCAGACGGTGGGGCGCCAGATGATCGCGCGGGGAGGCGGCGTCATCGTCAACGTCGGGTCGATCTCGGCCATGATCATCAACCGCCCGCAGATGCAGCCGGCCTACAACGCCTCCAAGGCGGCGGTGCATCAGCTCACCAAATCGCTGGCGGCGGAGTGGGCACCGTACAACGTGCGCGTCAACGCGCTGGCACCCGGCTACGTGAAGACGGCCATGGCGCCGGTGGACCACCCCGAGTTCCGCCGCCACTGGATCGAGGACGCCCCGCAGCAGCGCGCGGCGCTGCCCGAGGAGCTGGGGCCAAGCATCGTCTACCTGGCCTCGGACGCCTCGCGCTTCATGACCGGCTCCGTCCTCGTCATCGACGGCGGCTACACCTTGTGGTAGCGAGGTGATAGCGCCTTGGCAGGAACCACGCTGGTCCCTCGTTTGACGCGTGAAATAGGCCCTGTGGGACCATCATGGTCCCACCCTTTACCCTGGGGTGGGGACCACGCCTGATCCTGGGACCATGACGACATGGGACCACGCCCGGTCCTAACCCCCGCGCACGACGGCCCCGCGCGCAGCGACGGGGCATCGGGTATGGGCTCGGCGTCCGGGCTCAGGAGCGATCACGGACGGCGGCGAGGGACGCGTCGGCGGCGCACGACAGGCCGTCAGGCCGCTCGCAGTGCCGCCGCCTGCGATACTGCGAGGGGGAGGGGTGCTGCGGCGCCACCCGGGGCCACGGCTAGGGCAAGAAGCGAGAGCAGGGCGGGGCGCATGGCACGGACGACGATCGAGTATTGGCAGCACGTCGACACCGGCGAGGTCTTCGCCGTGCGAGTGGACGCCGACGGCCGGCTCGTGAGCGCCCGCGGCCCCCTCGCCCCCGCCGACATCGGCGCCGCGCTCTTCGGCGATCCCGCGCGCGGCGTCCAGGGGCCGCTCCTGCCCACGCCCGCCGACGCGCCCGCCGACGCGGAGACCGACGTCGTTTCCCTGGACCATGTGCCTGGAGTCACCCTCGACCGGGACGCGGACGACCGCACCCTCCCGCCCTGGCGCTCCGGCCGCCCGGCCACCGCACCCCACGACGATGACGGGGACGGCGCCTGATGGGGCCAACGCGCCGGCCGCCGGTCAGCGGGCCGGGCTGGAACGACCGCGCCGCCGTGGCGCTCCTCGTCCTCGTCGCTGGGCATCTGCTCGCCGTCGAGCCCGCGTCGGTGGCCCGTCCGCTCACCCCCGACCGCCTGGCCCACTTCGTCGCCGCCTACCCGGACGACCTCCCCGCGCTCGTGGCCGTCTGCGAGGGGAGCCCGAGCGATCAGGCGCGCCACGGCGCCCAGCAGCTCCGCCGCCTCCTCCGCGCCGGCCAGGCCCAGGTCTACCAGCGCCTCCTCCCCGGCCTCCCCGTCGCCCTGGCCGACCCCTATTTTCGCCTCGACCTCGCGCGCGCCGCGGTCCGCACCGGCCTCGACCTCTTCCCGCCGGCCAGACCGGGCGGGTGAGCGCGGGGTTATGAGCGCCGCCCCGGCCCCGTTGGCGTGGTGAGGAGAGGGGATCATCGTCGCGCGGCGTGGGACCACGCATGGTCCCGGAACCACGCCCCCTTATCCCCCTACGACCACCAGGCGCGCGGGCTAGCCTGGTACGCTCTGGGTAGAGACCCTGGACCACACAGGACGCGCATGATCCCGCCGCCCGCCCGCGACACCGCCCCCGCCATGCTCACCGCCGCCCAGGAGCAAGCGTTCGCCCGGCTGATCCGCGCCGGCCGCCGCGCCCGCCTGCTGGCCCAGCGCCACCTCGCCGCGCGCCTGCGCCGCGACCCCCCCCCCGCCGTCAACGCCCGCGCCGCCGCCGCCGCCGTCCTCGCCGCCCTCCTCCCGCGCCTGCCGCTCGCCCCGGCCGCCCTCCCCGTCGCCGTCGGCCCCCTCCTGCCCCAGGCCCTCGCCGCCGACGCCCGCGCGCGCGTCCTCGCCGACCTGGCCGCCTGGCCCCTCGACCAGGAGGCCCTCCGCGCCGGCGACGCGGCCCGCGCCGCCTTCGTCGCCGCCAACGGGCGCCTCGTCGTCGCCGTCGCCCGGCACTACCGGCACGGCGGCCTCCCCCTCGACGACCTCGTGCAAGAGGGCGCCGTCGGCCTCCTGCGCGCCGTCGACCTCTTCGACCCCGCGCGCGGCACCAAGTTCTCCACCTACTGGGTCACGCCGCATTTAACTGGAATTGGGCGGCGACAGCGGCAGACCCGCCAAGGCGGCGTGCCCGCGCGCGGCGGCGGCGCTCCCGCCGTTTGCCATCCCACACGAACGGGGTCGGCTCCTCGTTCCAGCCCGCCGCCGTGTCCTCCAACCAGGCGATGAGGTCGGCGGGCGTCGCGGGTTCCTGCCCCGCGAGGGCGCGCCGGACGATGATGCGCTGAATGGACTCGGCCAGGTTGAGCCAGGACCCCGACAGGGGCGTATATAAGGGAAGGACCCCGTGGTGCGCAAGCCAGCGCATCAGGGCGGCGCTCGTGTGGCCGACCAGGTTGTCCCAGATCAGGATCAGCCGCACCGGCGGGAGTGGCGCGTCAGCGGGTCGTCCCAGCCAGTGCCGCCAGTACTGCAGGAGGGGATGATCCGTGGGCAGCGGCAGAGGCGGTGACGACGGGAGCGCCGCCAGGATGTCCTCCAGTTCCGCCTGGAGCCAGGGGTGCAGCACCGCGTTGGGGGCGCTGGTCACGCCTTTGACCCGCACCGTGCCCGTCGCGGGGTGGAACAACGTGAGCAGCTTGGCCGTCCCGCCCCGGATGTACTCATGGGGCTGGCAGGCGGGGCGTTCCTCCGGTTGCCAACTCGCTCCAGCCTGCGGGATCGCCTGATAGGGACCCGCCTCATCCTGACACCACACCGGCACGCTGCCCTCCTCTCCCAGCCGATAGGCCAGGTCGATCAGGCTTTTTTTCCTCCGTCAGCGGATCGGTCACCCGCACGACGCCCTCTGTGCGTTTGCGCAGCGCCGTGCCCGTCGGGCACCATGTCCGCGTGCGCTGGTACGAACTGCCCGCGTCGTGCAGCACCCGGCGGATCGTCGTCGCCCCGACCCGTGGCAACCCGTCCCGCCGCAACCGCCGTTGCAGCGTCGCGAGCGACCATGTTGCCGTCTGATCCTCACGCCGCTGCGGTTCCTGCTGCGCCACGGCCACGATCTGCGCCCGCGCCTCCGTGCTATAGGTCACGCGCCGCCCGCGCCCCGCCGCGATGCGCAGCGCCCCCAGCCCCCACTGGTTGAAGCGGCCGACCACGTTCGCCACCGTCGTCACACTCCCGAAGCCCGCCTCCCGCGCCGCGTGGGCGAACGTGTGCCCCTGCGCCACCGCCTGGAGCGCGCGGGCCCGGCGCACCGTATCCACCCGTTCGCTGCTGGCCGTGCTGACCTCCGCTAACGCCTGGTACTCTCCTGGGGTGAGCGGGCGCAACGGCTCTTTCTGTGCGCGTGCCATATCTCTCTCTGCTCCCCTCCTCCCCTTCAGTCTCTCAGATCGACCCCTTCAATTCCAGTTGTTTGCGGCGTGACCCACTACGCCGTCTGGTGGATCAAGCAGGCCCTCCGCCGTGCCCTCGCCCGGCAGGTCCCCCTCGCCCACGTCCCCGACAACGTGCAGATGGAGCGTGCCCGCCTCGCCCGCCGTGCCCACGCCCTCCACGCCGCACTGGGCCATCCGCCCTCCCCCGCCGACCTCGCCGCCGCGACGGGCCTCCCCCGCGCCCGCGTGGACGCCCTGACCGCACCCCTGCCCGCCCCCGTCCCCCTCGACCAGATCATGGGCGACGGCGAGTCCACGACCCTGGGCGACCTCCTCCCCGACCCCGCCGCCGACCGGCCCGACGCGCTGGCCGAGGCCCACGCCCTCGCCGCCGCCGTGCGCGCCGCCCTCGCCACCCTGGACCCCCGCGCGCGGGCCATCCTCGTCGCCCGCCACGGGAAGCGTCAGGACTCAGAATCGGTGGTGGTCGAGAGGCCGTCGGTCGGGTATCCTTCTTCTTTTATAGAGGTATAGAGGTGCGTGGAGGAGGGAACGATGGCCTGCCCGTATTGCCAAGGGGACGCGACACAGGTGCGGGAGCGGACGACGGCGTTGGGTTATCGTCTGTTCCGCTGCCGTCCCTGCCGGCGCACCTTCAACGAGCGCACGGGCACACCCTTCAACCACCTGCAGGTCCCCACCGACATCGCGCTGCTCGTCGTGCTCTGGCGCTTGCGGTATAAGCTGAGCCTGCGGGACCTGGCCGAGATGTTCCTCACGCGGGGCTTTACGTTCACCCACGAGACGGTGCGGGAGTGGGAGGCGCGTTTCACTCCGCTGCTGACCGAGCGCTTGCGCGCCAAGCGCTGGGGCAAAGCCGGCAAAAAATGGCACGCGGATGAGACGTAGGTGAAGGTGGACGGGCGGTGGTGCTACCTGTATCGGGCCATCGACGCCGACGGGAACCTGATCGACTCCATGCTGAGCGAGACGCGCGACATGGAGGCGGCCAAGCGCTTTTTCACGCACGCGCGCACCGTGGTGGGCCACGCGCCAGCAAAGGTGACGACGGACGGGCATGACGCCTACCCGCGTGCCATCCGCGAGACGTTGGGGCCCGACGTGCAGCATCGCACCAGCCGCTATATGAACAACCGCATGGAGCAGGACCATCGCGGCATCAAGCAGCGCTACTATCCCATGCGTGGCTTTGGCTCATTCGCCTCAGCGGACCGCTTCTGCTCCGCCCACGACGAACTGCGCGATCACCTGCGCTACCGTCAGCGCATGAATGAGACGGTGTCCTTGGCCGCTCAGCGGCGCCTGTTCCAGGACCGCTGGGGCGAGGTGTGCGCGGTGTTGCAGGCGGCGTAGGCGATAGCTGGCCGGGGCCACCGTAGGCTGAAGCGCGCCACCGCCCGTTTGCGTTCCGAATCCTGACGCTTCCGATCACAATGCTCGCAACGGTGACCGGTACAATCTGAGCAACGTCTCGCGTCCGATCTCGGCGAAATCCGCCACAACAACCACCTCACTGGCACGATGTAGCAGCACTTTGTTGATGCGGACTTCCGCTGAACTATGCGTCGTGAGGCCTCCTTCCACCAAGAGACCTGTCCTGGCTACCTTGCGCATCCATGTGACTAATCTCTAGCTTCGTCGCATGGATGCGCAAGGTAGCCAGGACAGGGGGGCAGAAGCGGAGTTTGGACGAAGCGCAGGCGCGCTACGACCTGTGGCAACAGGGCGAGCGCTACCAGGAACTGACTCCGTTGCGTCGCGTGCGGGCGCAGATCACCCCAGATCGCTTCGTTCATCTGAGTCAGTTCTTACGCGATCCCGCGTGGGAGGCAACGAACAATGGGGCGGAGCGGGACGGCCGAGGCTTTCGGCATCGGCAAGGGCCGCACTTCAACTTACATAACGTCGCGTCGATCGAAAGGCGCGCTGAAAGTACGCGTGTATCGCCGGAAAGAAACCGCAGACACCATGCCACCGCCCGTGGCCCTGTGTCGTCGCGGGCGGCGGCTGGATGGACGTATTGAGGGCCGCGTGGCCGCCTAATCGCCGGAGGCTTGAAGACCGTTGCCAACGTCAAGTACGCAGTCTCCTACAGACAGGACGGAGAGTCTGCTTCTCTCCGACAAACTGCTAGAGCTTCCATCTCTGCGGTCATTTGAGCATCGCTCCCGCATCGACTGGAAGGGACACACCCGTTACGTACCGTGCTTCATCCGATAGCAGGAAGAGCACAGCGTTCGCCACGTCGATCGGCTCAATCCATGAGATCGGCAGGGCGTTCCATGCGCCCAATCGCTCTTGCGCCTCGGCGAGAGTTGCACCCGAATGGCCCACTGTGTGATCAAGATACAACTGGTTCATCGTCATATCTGTGTTCACGCTGGTCGGATCGACCGTATTGACCCGCACACCAAAAGGCGCCAATTCGAGCGCCATGGTCCTGGCAAGACCAACCACACCATGCTTGGCGGCTGTGTAGTGGGCAAAGTCGACATTTGGCTTGTGTCCTAACACGGATGAGATAAAGACCATGCTGCCATGCCGCCGCTCAATCATGGTTGGTGCAACGGCGCGTGCAGCCTTCCAAACTCCACCAAGATTTACGTCTAACATTGCATCCCACTGGTCGTCAGTTAGCTCCCAACTCTTGCCCCACGAGTCAATGCCGGCTGCGGCTACTAGCCCATCGATTGCACCCAGAGCTTGCGTGCCCTTGTCAACCGCACGGGCAATCTGCTGGCCATCGCGAACATCGGCTACCGCAGTGACAATGTTGGCCCCACGTTCGCGCGCCTCTTGTGCCGTGGTTTCCAGTTGTGTGGTGGACGCGCCAGGATAGGGGACAGTCTCGACGGCCTGTCCAATATCAGTCAGCACAAGCGCCGCTCCCTCCTCAGCAAGGCGAAGAGCACACGCCTTTCCGAGGCCACGGGCTGCCCCTGTGACGAGGACCACTCGACTGGCGAACCGCGTCATGGCTGACACTCCTTAAAGTCGTCGGTAAGCTCACGCAGGCCAAAGGGCTCGACGATCTCCGAGGTATGCTTATGATAGATGTGCCCATCGTTATTCACCCAGTAGATGTCGATACCGAACTCGCGGTAGCGCTGGCCGTTCGCTTTCACGATGTAGCTCGCGGTCGTTTCGCTGACGATAATATCATCCGTGGCGGCTCGGAAGGTGCGCGTGAGCTGATAGTCGTCCAGTGACGCGAACCACTCGTCGGGATGCTCATGTACTTCCTGGGGTGTTAAATACCGACTTCCCATGCGGGTTCGTGCCGTAGGTGCATAGAGTACTTCTACACCTCTGGCATCGTGTGCACGATACAGACGTTCGACATTGGCTACCCATGCCCGTGGATCACGTACTCCCATTGCTACACTCCTCCTGTTACTCCACGATGCGGCCCCAGCCCTCGGTTGCTGCTAGTGCGGCCTCAAGCACCCGTTGGACGCGAACGCCGTCGTGTAGCGTTGGCAACGTCCCTGGATATGGTGACGGTCTGTCGTACAATCGCGCGATCACGTCTGCGATATGACGCTGCGCGAACATCCACACAGAGTTGTCCAGGCCGTCTAATGGGACATCCTCCATCGCTCCGTCGAGCGATGCTCGGCGATATGCTTGACCCCCAGGCACTGTTTGGTTCATCTCCACTTCAGCGAGCCCCTCTGATCCATGAAAGCGAATCTTTATGCCAGGGATGCTGCCGCTCAACACCCATCCCGATACCAAAATGCCGATAGCCGGCGGGTGAAAGCGTAGTTGCACCGTTGCGATGTCGTCAAGCAGAGCTCCTGGCAAGACGCGAGTCAGTGAGGCATGTACGGCCTCAATCGGACCGGCGAGCCAGCCGGCCAAGTCAATAAGGTGGGAGCCATACTCCAGCAATGCGCCTGCGCGGGCGTGTGCTGGCGCTCCCTTCCATCCGGTTGACTTGCCATGGGAGGGGTGAAACTGCGCGTTGTACTCGAACATCTCCAGTAACCAAGGGACACCAAGAGCACCGCGCTGTATGTCCTGTTTGAGAGTCTGCAGCGCTGGTGCGTAGCGAAATGAATAGCCAACCGAGCTGACTACGGCAACCGACTCTCCGAGATCCGCCAGTTCCTGAGCGATGGGCACCGTGTTGGCGAGTGGCTTTTCACACAGCAAGGCAACGCCCGCTTTCAGAGCCGCTGTCGTCAACGCTGGGTGAGCCCTTGTCGGTGCTGCGATGACGACTAAATCAAGATGTTGCGTGGCAAACAATGCATCGAGGGACTCAACCGCTGACGGTATGTTGTGTGCCGCAGCCAGCGCCTGCGCGCGTTCGATCACGGGATCGACCACACCGACAACATCCACCGCATCTTGTGCTTGGAGTGCAGGCAGGTGGGCATGGGTCGCCCAGAAACCCGCACCGACAAGCGCAACTCGCGTGCGATACATGACCTCACCTCTTAAGTGCAGGGTGGAAGCGAAGGTTCAGAGTTGACATGGACCAATGTCTCTTAACGGATGCCGGTCGATGGCGATAGGTCGATTTGCTATCTGGAGCGATGATGTCGGCGTTGACGTGCGCGCATACCCATCACCTGCATCCCACCCTTTGGCCCAAAGTCGTGAACTAGCTGTCCATGATTATGCGCTACCCGCCGCTCAGTTGTCAAGGTCTCCAGTTCCCCCCCCCAGGGCCATTTAGTTTTCCCTCACCCTCATCCCCTCGCCCCTTAAGGGAAAGAGGATGAGGGTAAGGGTCGCGCCCTCGCCGCTGAGAACTAAATGGCCCTGATTCCCCCCTTGCCGGTTCACCTCATTTGACAACCGTCAGGGCGATCCACATTATTACGGAAACACGAGCGTACGTCACAGCGCATAGGTGTCAGAGCGCAACCGACAGAGGAGGGACACATGGCAGCCGATGTAACCAAGGGCGGACCAATACGCGGAACCACCTTGTATACCTGTGCTGGCTGCTTCGCGCATCCGTGTGGATCTGCTCACGGACAGGGGGTCTTCCTCACATAACGTGAATGGAGGCCTCTGGGGGCGAGGACGACACTACCCCGCATTCCTCTCTCAGATGTAGTACATCCTCATTTGGGTTGATTTTCCCAGCAGGTGACCCCCGCAGCCCAGCCCGTTTCACGCTATATGAGGAAGAGCCACGCTCATGTGGCCGCGTCCACTCTGCGGATTTCGGTCACACTCCATACATTTAGCCCCCCCGGTTCGAGGGCACGGTCTTCCCTGAAAAAAACCCCGGCGTCACGCCGCCGGCACCTTCGGCGTCATCGCGACCGCCGCGTCCACCGCGTTGCCGCCCCGTGCCAGCATCTCCACACCCACAGTGCTCGCAAGCGGATGGTTCGATGCGACCACCCCACGCGACGCAACCACCTCGTCCTTCCGCGATGGCAACGGATACGCCATACCTTCTCCTAACCCATGTGCTACACGCCCTGCGTCTCGTTCCTGTATCCGGGAGTCACGCCTGGCCAACCCAATCTCATCCCACCACAACAGTACCACTGCTGTCCGTGCTACGGCGTCGGCGGCAATGGCGCGGTGCCAAGATGCACGTCCAGCGCGCTCCGCAGCGCCACGGGCATGGCACTGCCCGGTGGCCGTACGCTGGCCTCCGTGATAATCCCACGGCGGCGCAGTATCTCCTTACGCAACGACAAACTGACTTTATCCTGCGCCTCGAAGAGAATGAGCGGCAACCAGGGCAACAACTGCTCGCGCGCTGCCGGGTACCCGCCGCGCTCCCATGCCTGCACGGTCGCTACCAGCGCTTCTGGCACCGCGAACCCGGTCATCGCCCCGGCCGAACCGGCCAGCAACTCGTCGAGCAAGCCCACCCCGCCCAGGCCGCCAAAGATCGGTACGGCAACCTTGTGGGCCAGCACGGCTATCGTCGGAGCCGTTGGCGGCGCTTCGGCTTTGACGGCGACCACCGCGTCCGCCTGGCGCACCGCCTGCGCCAGCGCGTCCGGTGCGATCACAACACCCGTCGAGAGGGGATGGTCCTGCACCACGATACTCAGGCTAGACGCCGCGGCAATCGCTTGCATATGGTCGGCGACGCGTCCCGGATCACTCGTCGGCACCAGGACCATGACAGCCTGTGCCCCCGCGTTGGCGGCACGGCGCGCTTCCTCGATGGCCGGTACCGTGGCCGTCATCGCTATCCCGGCCACCACGGGGAGATCGCCAGCGGCAGCGACCACCGTGTCGAGCACTAACCGGCGCTCCACCGAGTCGAGCCGCGCGGCCTCGCCTAGGACGCCGAGGGCAACCACACCGCTGGCCCCCACCTGCTTATAGAGCTGGACCAGACAGCGCAGCGACTCCACGTCGACCGCGAGATCGTCGTCCCGAAACGGCGTCGCCAGAATCCCCCACACCCCCCGTGTCAAGGGGTCATAGTGCTGCATCATGCCCTCTCCCTATCGTCTCCCAGTTAGGGCAACGCCGCGACCATGCCCCCATCCACCAGGATACTCTGACCTGTGATATAGCCAGCCGCGTCAGAGGCGAGGAACGCCACGAGCGCGCCGAGATCCTCCGGCGTGCCATACCGACGTGCCGGAATGCTCTGCTCCGCGCGCGCGCGGATCTCCTCGTAGGGGAGTCCTTGCGCGCGCGCCCTGTTCTCATCCAGACTCCGCACGCGGTCCGTGTCGATGCGGCCGGGAGACACCATGTTCACGGTTATGTCGTCGGGGGCTACCTCCTGCGCGAGCGTCTTGACGACACCCAATAGAGCCGGGCGGAAGGCGTTGGAGAGAGCCAGATTAGCGATCGGCTGCTTCACCGATGACGAGCCGATCACCACGATGCGCCCATACCTCGCTTGTTGCATACGCGGCACGGCGAGGCGCATGGCCTGCACGGCGCTCATGAGCGTGAGGTCAAACGCCTGTTGCCACTGGGCCTCTGATACGGCCAGAAATCCGCCGGGAGGAGGGCCGCCGGCGTTTGCGACTAACACGTCCAGCCTCCCATATCGTTCGTCGATCTCTCTGAAGATGGCCGCGCTGTCCTCGGCGCGACTGACGTCGGCCGTCATGCCGCTCACCGCACCGCCCGCCGCGCGCAGCGCCGCAACGGTCTCGTCCAAGACGTGCCGGTCGCGGGCGCAGATGACTACGCGCTGTCCCTCGCCGGCAAGCGCCGCGGCGCACCCGCGCCCGAGTCCCTTGCTTCCAGCCATGACCAATGCCACGCGGGCGCTTGCGTCAGGGTCGTGCATTGGCTCTCCCTCCTTCTATGATGGTCTCACGGTAGCCCTGGCGGCGCGAGACGGTGGCCGCTGCGGTAGTGACGGCCGCGATGACGTCAGGCAGCATGTCGGCGCTGACGCGGAAGGACGGGCCCGACACGCTGATAGCGCCCACGACGCGTCCTCCATAGTTGTGAATGGGCGCGGCGATGCACTTGATACCGTAGGCCCGCTCCTCGTTGTCGATGGCGTAGCCGTGCTGACGGACGTTGTGTAGCTCTGCCAGCAGCGCGTCCGGCGTGGTGATGGTGTGGTCGGTGAGGCCGGGTAGGCCCGTCTTCTCCGTCAGGCGCATCACCTCGTCGTCAGGCAGATCGGCCAGCATCACCTTGCCGAGGGCGGTGCAATACGCCGGGTGGCGCGTACCGATCTGTGACTGGATGCCTATCTCCCGCTGGGCATGCTCGATGGCGACGTAGACAACCTCACCGTCGCTCAACACACCCAGGCTGGCGGTCTCCTTGCAGGTAGTCGCCAACTGCTCCAGGGCCGCGCGGGCGATCGCGGGAAAATCGAGCGTGGCCAGATAGGCCGCCCCGACCTCGAAGGCTTTGATCCCGAGCGTGTACGTGCCGGAGTTGTCCCGTTCCAGAAACTGCGCGGCGCAGAGGCTCTCGAGCAGGCGATACAAGGTCGCTCGAGGCACATGCACCTGCGCGCTGAGCGCGACCAGGGTGTGTCGTGGCCGTTCCGATGTGAAGCAGGTGAGCACGGCGAGACCCCGCGCGAGCGCACGCACCTGGTAGTTGGTATCTGATCCGGCGTTGGGCATGGTCATGTCCTAGTACAGCAACTCTTTGTCCAGCACGTTGAGCAGCGGCTGACCGTTCAGGTAGCGGCGCAGGTTGTCACGAAACAGCGCCACGATCTTCTCGTTCTCACTATCGGCCGTACTGGCCGAGTGTGGGGAGATCAACACATTCGGTAGGTCCCACAAGAGGCTCTCCGCCGGCAGCGGCTCGTGCGCGAACACGTCGAGGGCCGCGCCGTGCAGGCGGCCGGCTTGCAGCGCCGCGATCATCGCCTCCTCATCCACGATGTGCCCACGTGCGATATTGACGAGAACCGCGCCCGGTTTCAAGAGGGCCAGCCGCTCGGCAGTGAGCAAGTGGTGGGTGGCTGGTGTATGCGGACAGCACAGCACCAGGACATCGATCTCGGGCAACATCTCGTCCACGCGATCGGTCGGCAGCAACGCGTCGAGGCCGAGATCCTCCGGCCGGCGCCCATCTGGCGCGCGTACGGTCCCGACCACGCGCGCGTCGAGGGTGCGCACGACCCGCGCCACCTCACGCCCAATGCGGCCCACGCCCACGATCCCTACCGTTTTACCGGTCATCTCCTGGCCCGCGTAGCGCTCCCAGCGGTGGGCGCGCTGATCGGCGGCCATTCGGAAGGCCTCTTTCCCAAACATCAACATGGCCATCAGCACGAACTCGGCCAGGGGGCGCGCATGCACACCGCTGGCCGTGGTCACGACGATGGGGCTCTCGGTCAAGCCCACGCGGGCACAGAATTGCCCCACGCCTGCACTGGTCGCCTGAATCCAGCGCAGGCGTGGGAGGGAGACCAGCTGCGGTGCCAGGCTGGCAGGACCAAAATCGAACAGCACGTCCGCCTGCTCGAGCAAGGTGTGCCACCTCTCCACCTCCTCGGGCGTCTCATCGCTGGTCAAGGCGTGGTCGGCCGCGTAGCGCGGCGTGGGAAGTAAGTCGGGCTCGTAGACTACCTCGAGCCGTGGATCGGTGTCAGCAATGGCACGAACCAGGTGATCTTCGAGGGGACTGGTAATGACAATCCGCACCGCGCCCATGGACAACCCCTTCGTTGTGATTGGTAACAATATCCGGTTAGTGGCTATGTTTTTCGCACCGTAAATCGTCCTGCTAGTGAGCCGCCGTCAACGTCGAGGACAGCGCCGGTGATGTGGCGTGCCTCGACCGATCAGAGAAACAACACGGCCCGCGCAATATCCATCGGGTGGCCGCCCTCTCCTAGCGGGATCGTGCGCACAAGCCGCGCGCAGGTCGTCGGAGGTGCGATCGGGGAAGCAGTCGCTCCAGCCGTGCACATCGATGTAGCCGGGAGAGACCACGTTGATGTTGATGTGGTGCGGGTCTAGCTCCATCGCTAGCACCTTGGAGAACGTCTCAATCGCTACCTTCGACACGCAATAGGTCGCGCTGCGGGGCCGCCACCAACGGGGAGGGCCGCGTGATCACGGGTCCGTGCGGTGGTACTGCGGCTTCTGTTCCTCTGCGAAACGCAGTTGACCAGCCTGCATGACCATACGAACGTTGCGAAGGGCTCCAAGACTCGTAAGTGGATTCCCCTCAACCGCTATAATGTCTGCTTCAAAACCTTCACGGATCGTCCCAACCTTATCCTTTAAGCCCAAAGCCTCGGCTGCTCGGCTGGTGGCCGAAGCGATAGTTTCGAGTGACGACAGGCCGCCTTCGTGCATGAGATCCATCTCATCGACAAGCGACCCAAACGTTGTAAAGAGCCAGCCAGCATCGGTACCTGCAACGAACCTTACGCCAGCATCCAGAAGGAGGGCAAAAAGCTTGAGATTCTCTTCGTGTGTCGCCTGGCTGTTTTCCACATACGCTCGCTCCTCAGGCGTCTGGCCCTCCTTCGCCGTGAGGTCCAGGATCGGATGAAGTGTGACGGCAAGTGTGGCAGTCACAAATATTCCTGACCGTGCAATATTGTGGGCAACGGCCGGCACAAATACCTGTGTGCGTGCAGCATCGACCATGAAGCTGGCGTGCTCAATCTGATCAACACCGGCATCGACGGCGTAGTCCATCGCCTCGGCACACAGACAATGGACACTTATCTTACGACCCAGACGATGAGCTTCATCTGTTACCGCTGCGATCTCCTCTTTGCTGAACGATGGTAACCATGCCTTGGTCCCTGGAGTGCCTCCGCCTGACCCCATCACTTTGATGAAATCTGCTCCAAGCTTGGCCATCTCGCGCGCCTTCTGGCGCACACCGTCAACTCCATCGGCTTCGCCACCGAAGTACCAAGTATGGCCACCCGTAGTCGTAATGGGTTGCCCGCACACCACGATGCGCGGTCCTTCACCATAACCTAGGTCAAGAGCCCGCCGCACCTCGAATATTGTTGACCCACGGCCGCCACAATCCCGCAGAGTCGTAATGCCCGACCTGAGCGCCGCGCGAGCATTGCGCATGGACAGTGCAATCAAGACGCCATCTGACTCTCGAACAGTATCCACAAACGGCGTACCATCGCCTGGAAGATTCAAGTGCACGTGGCAGTCGATCAAGCCCGGTAGTAGTGTGCCGTCCGGAAATTCCACAACCTCGGCATGTGGAGGAGCTACTACATCGGGCACTTGTCCCTGATAGACGCCAACGATTCGATTGCCCTCAACTACCACCGCCGCATCGTCTATGGGCGGTGATCCCGAACCATCGATCAACCTTCTTGCCTTAAGAATCACAGTGTCCATTGCAGCAGCCTCCATTTTCTGCATCCAGAGGAAGTAACCTCACAAGACTAAAGCAAGCTATTTCACTCCTAGAAAGGATGGTTTTGAGCCGTCCGAGATTTAAAACTGTCAAGCACGATTGAACCATGTCTAACAGGCTATGTGTAAAGCTCAGATTGCTGGCTCCAACCGCTTGAACATGGCTTGAATCATGGTGCGTTGTCTCACTGCTCGGTGGATGCCTCTTGTCGTCATTAGCTCAAGCAGCGGTAGCGCCCGAACTAGCCGAACGTGCGCTCCACATCCAGCACTTAGCGTAGGCAACACCACGAAGCCCCGTTGGTTGACACTCCGCTTGACGAGCTCGAGGACCCGGCCCGTTATGGATAAAGCATTTCCCCATGTTTCCAGAGCCCCGCGTACACTGTCCCACCTGTATCGACCAGGCTACTGCCCTGCCGACACGGCACAGTTGCCGTCGATAGGAGGCCATCCCCCATGTGTCCGCCACTCAGCCGCCCGCTCACCTTGCCTGCTACGTTAGCCTCCTTGCGAGCTTGGTCGTCGCTTTCTTGTAGAGCGACGACCAAGCCCATCATTTCTGTTGATCTGGTGTCTTACCTGCCCTCCTACCCAATGGACGCCGTGTAAAACACCATTGGACCTCCTGGGTATAGACCCATCCCCGTCAGCTTACTCGACGTCATTACGAGATCCCCATTCACATGAATTGGCATCGTCGCAGCATCTTTCATTATGATTTGCTGCGCTTGCCCATACATCTGTAACCGTTTCGCGGTATTAACCTCTGCAACCGCGCTGTTTAAAAGCTGCGTCACTTTGCTATTATCGTACTTCCACCAATTGAAGTATTGTCCTTTCGTAAACATCAAACGCAAAACGTCAGCATCTACGTCAGTGTAGGAGAAGGCAGGAGACATGTTTTCCTCGCCTTGTAACATGCTGCCAACCCACGCCGGCGTGGCCATAGTCTTAATGGTTGCAACCATTCCCGCTTTCTGCAAATAGCCCTGAATGGCCTGCGCTAATAGGGGAAAATCAAAGTTCGGATTAGTCGATATCTGAATCGTCAGGCGCCGCCCGTCCTTGGTCCAGATGCCACCAACCTTCTTCCAGCCTACCGCAGTCAGAATGTGTGCGGCCTGCGCAGGATTGTACGGATACATCCCGTTCAAGCGTGGGTCGTATCCGACGGTACCTTTTTGCACCGGTCCCCACGCCTGCGGGTACTGGCCGCTATCAGCAAGCTTGATGACACCAGCGCGATCGATCGAATATATGATGGCCTGCCGCACCGCCGTGCTGTTCGTAGGCCACTTTGAATTATTGATGACAGCAGACACCGGGACGCCACTGACCGGCACACTGACTGCTCGGTAAGCTGGATCGCTCCCTAAAGTCTTAAAGTACAGTCCCGGCGTATTATTTACCAGCTGTGCCTCACCGGTCTGTAATTGATTGACGCGCGCCTGTCCCGACTCTACGATGTCGTAGATAACTTTGTTAATGTTTCCAGGACCCTGACCGTGAAGCGCGGGTGGCGACCAGTGGTAACCGGGATTGCGCACGAGAACTATACGGGAGTTGGGTGTAAAGCTGGCAAACTCGTACGGGCCGCTCCCAACGGGCAACATCGTGGGGTTCTTCGGGTACTTTGCTATTGCTGCAGGAGACTGCATGCCAAGCAAGGGCTCCCCAAATCTAGCCAGACACGGCGCATACGGACTTGTGAAGTTGACCACCACCTCGTAGCGACCGACTGCTCTAGACGATTTATAAGGTCCCAGCGAGCCGACAGCAGAAATGGAATGCGTCGCTGGATTCGCAATGTAATTGAGGTTGGTAACGACAGCTGCCGCATCAAACGGCGTTCCATCTTGGAATTTCACGTCGTGTCGCAGCCAAAACGTGTACGTCCGGCCACCGTCACTTATCTTCCAATTGGTGGCCAGGTAAGGCGTGATGGCTTCATCAGGTGTTTCCCAGGTGAGCGTATCGAATACGTTGCGATCTATCTGATCGACGGGCAGATAACCAGTCAGCGCAGGGTTCAAAGAGTCAGGATTGTTATCCCAGGAGACTGTGAGCGTCTGTGGCGCGCTAGCAGCCTTGGCCCCTACGACTGTTAAAGCAATACAAAGAACCGTAAGCATCACGATGGATATGCTGTGCTTTTGAATCGAAAACATCGCTCTTACCTCTTCCGTGCTCCTAATCTGTTTCAGTGGATCGTTTCGGTAGGAGATGCACCCCCTTCCTTTACCACGTCATTGACTGTCCATGCCAACAGTGACGGGTCAGTGGTTAACAACGGTGGGATCAGTAACATCTCGCAGTCCATCTCCGATCAAGTTGCTGGCGACTACGTATGCCGATAAAAAGATTCCTGGGAATAGTGACAACCACCAGGCTATCGACACATAATTGCGGCCATCGTTCAAGATCGCCCCCCACTCGGGAGTTGGTGGTTGTAATCCCAATCCCAGGAATCCCAACGCTGCAACCCACAATGCGCCGATTCCAAGCCACGACGTGGCAAGAACAATGATGACCGATCTCACGCTAGGGAGTATGTGTCGCCAGACAACGTGAATCCGCCCAGATCCAAGGGCGAACGAGGCCTCGGTATATGGAAGACTCCGCGCCTCGAGTGTGCCACCATGCACCACGCGAGCAAACATTGGTATCGACGCGATTCCAATAGCAGCAACTGCATTACCCAGCCCAGACCCTAGTATGGTGGTTACCACAAGCGCCAGGAGGATTCCGGGAAACGCAAGCAAGAGATCCATCGTGCGCATAATGCACATGTCCACTACACCACCAACCATACCCGCTGCTAACCCGAGAATGCTGCCAACAACCATCCCTATTGTCACAACGAGAATGCTCGCAAAGATGGTTTGACGGCCACCATACAGCACCCGTGCGAAAATATCCCTACCTAACTCATCTGTGCCCATCAAGTGATGTACCGACGGCGATTCGAAGACCACACTTGGATCCTGTGCAAGGGGGTCGTAATGCGCAAACAACGAGGCTCCGATCGTAAGGAGAAGGATGACAAAGAGTAGGGCGAACCCCGCTACCAGGCTCTTGTGATGAATATACACATATAGGCGCTCTTGGAAAGAAACAGAACGATTCTGCTCTATCTCTGTATCGATGGCAGTATTAGGAGAAGGGAGAATGTCGTGGGATTCCCGTGCCTTCACTGGATCTATCTTAGCCATGGGTTATCCGGGGGTCCAACACAGGATAGAGCAGATCGACACACAGATTTGTGCCGGCGTAAAGAATCGAAATTATGAGAACAAGGCTCTGCACTGTCAAATAGTCTTTCGACAATATTGACGTGACTAGTAAGCGACCGATACCAGGACGAGAGAAAACGGTTTCGATGACAACAGCTCCTGCTAGCAGGCTGCCAAATTGAAGCCCGACGACAGTCAGAAGAGGTAAGATGGAGTTGCGTAAGATATGCCGGGTGAGGACCCGATGGGAGCGCAGCCCCTTGCTCCGAGCGGTCGTGACGTAGCGCTGGCGCATCGCGTCAATGACGCTTGAGCGTACAAACCGGGCAAAGAAACCGGCACCGCCTATGCCGAGTGCTACAGTCGGCAATACGAGTCCGTCTAAAGATGTGCCGCCGAAGATGGGAAACCAGCGAAGAGTCACGCTGAACAGAGAAATGAGCAGGAGCCCAAGCCAGAAGTTTGGCATTGACAGGATTGCTAATGCAGTGCCCATGGCCAGGGTGTCAATCATTGTGTTGCGTTTCATGCCAGCAACCAAGCCAAGACATACCCCAAGCGCTACGGAAAGAGCGAGCGCAGCAATTGTCAACTCCAATGTGTATGGAAAGTTCTCGGCGATAAGCGTTGATACTGGCGCGTTTTGAGCATATGAGTAACCGAAGTTACCACTGAGGACTCCGCCCATCCAGCGTAAGTATTGAACGGGGAGAGGTAAGTCCAAGCCGAGTTCGTGGTGAAGGCGGGTGATCAAGTCAGTCGATGCCGCACTACTACCTAGGAGCGCGACTACCGGATCGCCAGGCGTCAGGTGAATTATCAGGAACACGAGGATGGACATGGCAAAGGCCAGAATGGCTATTGCTACTAATCGCCGACCCACGTAGGCAGCCATGCCAACACCTCAAGTCCCGTACGGTCGTACGCCTGACCTCATCTCTAGTACTAGTTGCTGGTGTGAAATGGACCCCAGCAGATGCTGGTCGATGGCGATAGGTCGATTTGCTATCTGGAGCGATGATGTCGGCGTTGACGTGCGCGCATACCCATCACCTGCATCCCACCCTTTGGCCCAAAGTCGTGAACTAGCTGTCCATGATTATGCGCTACCCGCCGCTCAGTTGTCAAGGTCTCGCATTGCCTTATCTCCTTATTGCCTTTTGGCGGCCAGCCGGGAGAGGTAGGGGGCTGTGGCCCTCGGCGTGCGCAACGCTCGCAGACATCGGCGGCATGGAGGACGGCGAGAAGGAAGATCTCGTCGTAGGCAAGGCCGCAGAAGGTGACGAGGATGCCAAGGCGGCGACAAGGATGGAGGGAGTAAGGAGGACGAGGAAGGTGGGGGGAGGGCGCGTGTGGGCCAGGTGAGCGGCTACCGGCGACGCGCGGCCCCATGTCGTGCGTCGCCGGCGGCCGCTGGCCGTGTAGCACGCGAGCGGCTGGCGGCATCGGCCGGGATGTCGGCGGCGTGGCGGCCACCGGCGCCCCAGCCGTTGGCGAGATCGTCGGGGAGGGTGCGGTACGAAAGGCGGGCTGGGGACGCTGCTCAAGCTCTTGAAGCCGCTCCGTGAGCGCACGGCTGGCGAGGGAGCGGCGTAACGTGTCGGACCTGGGCGCGGACCTGGCACGGGCCTACGAGGCGCGGGCCTATGAGGCGTGGGTGGCGGCGGCGGACGTGGAGTTGACGCCGGCGGCGATCCGCGCCGTGGTGCAAGAACTCGGGGGAGGCGAGGGGCGCGCCCAGGTCGCCGCGGGCAACAAGGAGTTGGCCGGCCAACTCGGCATCTCCGTCCGGACGGTGCAGCGGTGGCAGAAGGAGGGCGGGGAGGTGCGCAGTGTGGCGCGCTCGACGCCGGGGTTGCGCATCAGCGTGCGGGGCATCGCTACGGAGCAGCAGCGGCAGGCCAACGCACGGGCGTTCCGGGAGCGGGTGCAGGAGCAGGGGTTGGACGTGGGACCGTGCCGGGTGATGATCCTAGTACTACAGCGACATTTCCGTTTTTTGGCTGTCCGGCACCTTTGATTCCCGACGCTGACCCCGCGCTTTGGTGAGGTTGAGCAGCAGCCAATCGAAAGGCCAGAAGGTCGTTTGGGTTAAGTGTCGCTGTAATACTAGTTTATAACGAGGATCGCGCCCGACCCCAGAACGTCGGGCCGCAGCATATCGACGGGGCGAACGAGGGACTGATCGACGCGCTCGACGCGCTCGACGATGGGGACACCGCCGCGGCGGCCGAGGCGTTCGGCCACGCGTGGCTGGGGACGTATGGGCTGGACGTGGACGCGGAGGTGACCGACGTGGTGGGGACATTCAGCGCGCGCTTGTAGGTTATACTCCCTGCATGGTACATGGACAGACAGGCACAAATGCTCAAACTGATAGTGGGGCAAGCTAAACGACTCACAAGCATCACTAATACGGAATCGCCCGAGCAGAGACTTACATCACGCGCTAGCGCGCATCCGGGAATAGATGCAGATGCAGCAGATGCAGGGGAGGCCGCCAGGTATGGCAGGTTGTGCCAGGTATGGCGGGTTGTGTCGGAGGAGATAGTGAGTGGCGGCCCAGGAAGAGTTTAAGGTAACGGTCATCGACCCCCTCCAGGTCAATGTCGGTGGTCGTGTGCTGCCTTACCGCGAGTACCTGAAGCTCCCGGCGACGAGCCGGTCCAACGACGAGGCGGCGGTCGTCGATCAGCAGTTCACGACCAAGCTCCTGGAGTGGCTCGGCTACGATCAAGGCGACGTCGTCTACAACCGTCCCACACTGGGCAGGCCGCAAGACAAACCTGATTTCGCTGTCAATATCCTGGGCTCAACGGCCTTCATCGTGGAGGACAAAAGCACCGATGAGCGCTTCGATGAGACGTCCGTCAAGCAGCTCCGGCGCTACACGGCTGGTACCTCAGGCTATTGTTTGTGGACGAACGGCCGGTCACTCATTGGCCTCCGTTTCGATCCCAACGGACAGTACACGCTGCTCGTCGATGTCCGTGTTGATGCCGCTTTCGGAGAGCAGCAGTCACTCTTCGATCAAGGGGCCAATTTCGATATCCTGGGCTTACTCTTCAGGAAGCAGCGCTTTGCCGAGGTCTCCGCGCACATCAAGGCCATCACAATCAGTGAGCAGGAGTGGCAACAGCAAGCGCAACCGCTTACGGACGATGCATCACTGCGCGCCTTCATTTCCGCCAGTCGGTTCGTGTTGGACCAACTCGCCACCGCAGTGAGAGCCCGCCTGACCAGCGTTGATATCGAACTCGCCGAGGCGGCCGATCATATAGCGGCGAGTAGGCAGCGATACGCCGAGCTTGTGTCGACGATGCTGCGCGATTTGACGAATGTCGTCCCGCCGGATGCGCTTGTCGACCTTGGAACCAAGCTGCGCGTCTTCGAGATTGTGCTAGCCGACCTGGACCTCGGGCAGATCGAGCGGCTCAAGCTGGATACGAGTGGGGCAACTGCGGCGACCGCTTTCAGTGCTGGCGCGCGAAATCCCGAGGTGGTCTGGACCGAGTTCGTGCGCGAGGTCACGGCCCTCATCTCGGCCTTGCGTGAGCGCGAGCTGACGCGATCGGAGTTTCGCCGCATCCGCGCGGCGTATCTGGTTTGGCGCGAACGGTACAAGATCATCGAGGACGCCGGGGACGAGGCGACCGTCGAAACGCGCCGGCAGACAGCGTTCGCCGAGCAGGTGAGCTATGTGTTCTTCGTGCGCCTGCTGCTCGCGCGCGTCCTCGAAGATAAGGGCATCATGCCGCGGCTCATCTCGGACGGCGGGTTTAGCGCCTGGCATGGTTTCTTGAAGCAATACGCGACCGATAATATCGACGAAATCAGGAGCGAGTCGTTCCTACCCCTCGTCTACCGTCGCGTCGCCGGCTTCTACAAGCACTTCTTCCAGCAACCCGTCTTCGATTGGTTCCTGCCCGATGATTATCTCGTGGCACTTGTGCTGGAACGCCTGAGCCGCTATGACTTCAAAGATGTCACGAGCGACCTGCTCGGGTTCACATACGAAGCGTTCATCGACCGAACGGCGCGCAACCAAAAGGGCCACTTCCTCACGCCGCCCCCCATTGTGGAGTATATGCTCGACCGGGCGGGGTACGATAGCACGGCGATCATTGGGGAGAGGTTGCTGGACACATCATGCGGCTCTGGCAGCTTCCTGGTGCATGGGGCGCGTCGTCTGCGTGGTGTGCTGGCCGCGAGGATGGCCGAAGCGGACCCGGCCGAGCTCGCCCGCGCCTTCATCGATCGCGTGACGACCGATCTCGTCGGCCTCGAAATCAATCCGTTCTCGTGCTACCTCGCGGAACTCAATCTCTTCATCCAAGTGCTCGACGATCTGGCCCTCCTTTGGCGCGCGGGAGAGCGGCACAACGTCGAACGGTTTTCCATTTACAACACGAATAGCCTGGAGATGCCGCAGGTCGTCTTGTATGACACGGCGGCGCTCATCGCCGACGACAGCGCGGCCTTAGACGAAGCCGCGTCGATTAAGGCCTTGCACGGACAATTCGGATATGTGATTTGCAACCCTCCGTATGTCAATCGCGGCATCATCCTCGGGGCCAAGAGCTACGGCGACTTCCCGTTCTACAAGAGCGTGGTCAAGGGCGATGAGAACTTCTACCTGCTGTTCTTGCGCCTGGCGAGTTACTACGCGGCGCCTGGCGGGACCGTTTGTTTCATCTGCCCGCTCAACTTGCTCGGCGACGAGTCGACTACGCGCGCCCGCGACATGTTCGGTGGGCCGCAGTGGTCGATCCACTCGCTCACGCGATTCTACGTCCGCAATGTCCTGTTCCCGGGGGTGTTGCAAGGCGTCAACGTCGTCCGATTTGATCGTAGGTCAAGCCAACCGACCGACTTGATCGAGATACGCGGCGGTGATAGCGTCGATGATGCAGCAGGGACGGCGATTCGGGTGGAGAAGTCACGGATCACCAGCAACTATCCATCGCTCACCGCGTGGACGAGTGTCAAGCCGTGGCTTGTTAACGCGAACGTCGAGGTATACAACCTATGGGAGCATGTCCGCAGCGGTGCGAAGACCGTTCTTGATGAGGTGATCGACAGGAAAATCGACGTTGGTAAGGGTGACGTCCGTTCGACGTGGACGAAGCCGCTGATCGCGGCCAGCGCCGGACATAAGCTTGTGCCGTTGACAAAGGGGAAACGCATCGTCGATTGGGGCGGCTGGTCGGCCGAGTCATATGTAGACCCAGGCGCGAAAATCCCAAGCGGTATCAAAGATTACAAAAGCTCTTTGTGGGTGCAGAAGCGCGTGGAGCGTATCGCCAACCTTCCTCGGCCGGAGGTGGCGCTATTGCTCAAAGAAGTGTCGGGGTTAGAAATGAAACGCCCCATCCGTGGCACCATCATAGAGCGCGACGCGCAGCACCCCGTGGTCGCGGATGAAACTCTACTGGTCATGTACACCCTGGACCCGGCGCATACGGATCTGGCCCACGCGGTCTTCGGGCTGGTGACGAGCGCCGCTTATAATTTCCTCTTCAGCCTGTTTTCAACTAACCCGCATGCCAACTATAGAGAAATCCTTCGCCTACCCGTGCCCCTGTGGACACCAGACTTGGAGAGGCGTCTTGCCGAGCAGACCCGGGAGACTCTGAATGCTCACGCTCGTTTGCACAAACATATCGAAGAGTTCGGGGCGGGGCATGATCGGCACCGTGCAGGAATCCCTGACGTGCTCCGAGCATTGGGTTTACCCACGTTGAGCCTAGAAGACATGCGACTGCGCCAAGACGTGGTGATGACCGGCTCAGAGACCCGGAAGCTACAAGTCCTGCTCGACGCGGGACAGCTTCGCCCAGCGGATACCCTTGACCCGGACGCCACTACAGCTACGGAGTTGGTGTTGCATGCCCATGGGTCCCTATCTTACGCCAACGGTGGCAAGGATGTGCGCATACCGTCCCCAAAGGTTGCCCCTACTTTTGTAGCTCAACTCCACGCTATCGAGGAGGAACGCGCACAGCGAATCGCTGCCATTGGCGCAAGCCATGGCAAACTCGACGAAATAGTGTTCGACGCCTACGGTATTAAGGTTCCAGCATGGAGGCAGATCCTTGATGCCGGCGTCCCGTGGGCTAAAAGCTAGATGAGGACGGGCTCAAAGTGCTAGTCGCGGGGCCGTGCATAATCCGCACGCTCTACACGTCATCCGAGGGGTTAAGATGGCCGTGGGCGGGCTCTAGGGAGGCGGTCAGCGTCACCCGGACGGCCGGGACGCGCCGTCCGGGTGACGCTGACCGTTTGAGAGGGCACTACGCGTCCGATGCTTTCTCGTCGTCGGGCTGCCGTGCCCGCCATCGGCGCGTGTTGGTGTTGCTTTAGGTTTGCTCGCTGACTCATCGAGCAGGAAGGATAGCCTCGTGCAAGGTTGGCAGGATGTGAAGAGACCCCTCATCTTGACTACTATGAACATCGCTCGACCCGTTACAACGCTCGATGTGTCATTCGTAACATATATTACCCATGAAGAGGTGCATGGAGAACGGTACGTATCTGAAGACTTGGTCAAGGATTTATCACAGCTATCTGTTGAGGACTGCCTGCTGTTAATCTCTAGGATATTAATAAATCTCGACAACAGTGGGTATCTGGAAAAACGTATACAGATCAACTTGGCACTATCTCTTTTAGATCCTGCTGTATTTGAAATAGTAGAGAACACACTGACCCACGGGAAAATGCGAGTTCTATTTTTTGAGGCCCAACTCTTAGCCTTATCTAAATATGCTGTACTGTACGCCAAGCATGAGAAGGGTAGCAACTTCAATGAAGGAAAACTTTATCCTGGGTCAAGTCCAGATTTTTCTGTAAAAAGCGCTCCCCGGTCATCAGGCGATACTCAAGGTGCGATCACCTCCCTCTGCAACGGGTTGTTGCTGTTGTTTCCAGCTCCAGTATGTCTCCATCGGCAGATAGCGTTTACCGGTGGACCAGCCCTCTTCGATCGCCATGAGCAGAGCCCCGCGCAGCCGGAGAGCGCTGGCCCGCGAGGGAAAGATGCGGATGACCCGCTCCCGACGACGGATCTCTTCATTGAGACGCTCAACTGAATTCGTCGTGCGCAGCCGGACCCGGTAGGCGGCAGGAAGGGATGCGTCAGGACTCAAAATCGGTGGTGGTCGAGAGGCCGTTGGTCGGGTATCCTTCTTCTTTTATAGAGGTGCGCGGAGGAGGGGACGATGGCCTGCCCGTACTGCCAGGGGGACGCGACACAGGACCTGGAACGGATGACGGCGTTGGGCTACCGGCTGTACCGCTGTCGTCCCTGCCGGCGCACCTTCAACGAGCGCACGGGCACGCCCTTCAACCACCTGCAGGTCCCCACGGACATCGCGCTCCTCGTCGTGCTCTGGCGGCTCCGGTATAAGCTGAGCCTGCGCGACCTCGCCGAGATGTTTCTCACGCGCGGCTTTAGCTTCACGCACGAGGCGGTGCGGGAGTGGGAAGAGCGCTTCGCCCCGCTGCTCACGGCGCGGCTGCGCGCCAAGCGGCGCGGTAAAGCAGGCGTGAAGTGGCACTGCGACGAGACGTATGTCAAGGTGGACGGGCGCTGGTGCTACCTCTATCGCGCCATCGACGCCGACGGCAACCTGGTCGACTCCCTGCTGAGCGAGACGCGGGATATGGACGCCGCCAAGCGCTTTTTCACGCGCGCACGCACGGTGGTGGGCCACGCACCGGAGAAGGTGACCACGGACGGGCACGACGCTTACCCGCGCGCCATCCGCGAGACGCTGGGGCCGGAGGTGCAGCATCGCACCAGTCGGTACATGAACAACCGCATGGAGCAGGACCATCGCGGCATTAAGCAACGCTATTATCCGATGCGTGGCTTCGGCTCCTTTGACGCGGCGGCTCGCTTCTGCACGGCCCATGATGAACTGCGCGACCACTTCCGCTTCCGTCGCCACTTGAATGAGGTGGTCTCTCTCGCAGACCAACGCCAGCTATTTCAGCAACGCTGGGGCGAGGTGTGCGCGCTGCTGCAGGCCGCGGAGCAGCGATCGAAGCCGGACAACGACGGGCTGATGCACGCCAGAGCGTGTGTGCGTTCCGAGTCCTGACGCATCCCTACTTGCAGCCTGTGCGCGTCAGGCTATTCGGAGAAGCTGAGAAAGATGCGGTCATCCTACCCGCCCATATCCACGACGCATACGAGGCCGCGGAAACGTTCTGCAAGGAGGTCGGCGAGCGACCCGGGCTGAACTCCGGCTTCCTCAAGACAATGCTGTTGCGGCGCGTGGGCAGCACAATCGAGGCGGGTCGTAAGACAGCCCTAGTCATGCTCGGACCGACAGGCGACGAGGGTGATGGAGATGAGGACGATGTCGACGACGCGCCGCGTTCGTCGCTCTACCCACTCACCGTAGGGGAACGGGCGAAACTCGAGTTATTCTTGGATCTGCTCAAGGCCGCCGGATCGGCCGACGACCCGAAGTACCGTGATGTCGAGCGGATCCTGTTACAAGGGGTCGAGGGAACCGTGCCATGGCTCGATCGCGGCTGTATCATCTTCTCGCAGTACTACGATTCGGCCTTCTGGGTCGCGGGCCGGCTTTCTCGGAAACTACCCGACGAGCCCATCGCCCTTTACGCCGGCGCGGCACGTTCTGGCCTTTTCCGAGACGGCCTCTTCACACGTCACGACCGCGAAGTCCTCAAAGACGGCGTGCGGCGCGGCGAAACCCGGCTCCTCGTAGGGACCGACGCCGCGTCGGAGGGATTGAATCTACAAATGGTCGGGACGCTCATCAACTTGGACTTGCCGTGGAACCCGACGCGCCTCGAACAACGCAAGGGGCGTATCCAGCGCATCGGCCAAGTGCAGGACGAGGTATACCTATACAACATGCGGTACCGCGACTCCGTCGAGGATCGGGTCCACCAGCTCCTTTCCACCAGATTGCGGGCAATTCGCGACCTATTCGGCCAATTGCCGGACACCCTTGAGGATGCGTGGGTCGAGGTGGCGCTCAAGGATGAGGAGAGGGCGCGTGAGATCATCGATCAGGTGCCAACCGTCCATCCATTCGAGATGCGCTACGATCGCCAGGTGGAGACCGTCGATTGGGAATCTTGCAGTAAAGTGCTCGATAGTCGTAGTCAGCTCGACGTTTTGATGGAGGGGTGGTGAGAGGCCCTCTCCCCAGTACAACAGCACAACCCCTATGTTGCGGCGCTAGAACTTCTGTAAACACCGCACGGCGCGCGGCCTCCTCCTTCCGACACGCGGGCGGCATAGGTGCGCGCATGCCGCCTGCCGATCGGCCTCAGCCCGCGCTATCGCGCCGGACGCGGCAAGCGGGGCAATAACGCGGGGCAGGGCTTATGCGTCAACGGGACTGATTGTGAGGCATAGTACCCGTCGCCGGAAACCATCCGCCGTTTGTGCAGGCGTGATGTCGGTCCTTGGCGCGCACAATACCACGCCAAACGTGTGGAGGCGCAGGCTGTTGACTGGGCGCCCAGTACCGCTACCGAAGCAACTTCCGATTAGCTGCCCATGGATCGATTATAGATATAGGGGCCGTGCGCTAGCGCCGTACCCTGGCGCACCGTTAGCGTGCTGGGATAGTCACCCAGGAGGAGCCCCGCGTGCACATCCATCCTTTAACCCGCCGCAATAAGGCAGGCGACATCTACGAGCGTTTGCCCGAGGTCGATTGCCAGATCATCTCGGCGCTCGGCATGCCGACCAATGATCTGCTCGCTCGTATCGCGCAGCGTTCCCGAGACGCATCGGAGTACCTGCAAGAGGAAACCCTGGTGTATTTGATCCGGCACTTCCACATCCAAAAGGATCGCCCTCTCATCGATGGGTTAACGATCGCTCTACTTGCGCGCTGTGCCACGTTCATCGCGAGCGAGTTGTGCGCATTGGAAGATTGGCATGTCCGCCAAGACGCCTACGCGCGCGTCGTCGAAATCGTATTCGAGTCTATTTTGGACTTAGAGACGGACACGGGCGACTACCTCCAGGTGCGCTTTTGGGATGGACTCAGGAAGCGCACGATCGACGTGTTTCGCGCTTCCGTGACGCAACTCGATCGCGCCGAGCTTACCGTGTCCATCGATGATGATGCGAGTAGCGAGGATGATGGGCTTGCGGCGGCACGGCGCGCCACTGTGGAGCGCGCCGTGGCCGATCTCAACGCCGATGTGGAGGCGCATGCGGTGCGAAACGAGCGCCGCGAGGATCTCCGCCGCGCGCTCATGGGCCTGCCGGCCAAGCAGCACCAAGCGTTCGTGTTGCGCTACGTTAGCGGGTTTCAGGTCAAGGAGATCGCGGCCCATTTTGGATGCAGCGTCAGGAGTGTCAACACATGGCTACGCGCGGCCGAAACGCACTTACACACGTGGGCGGGAGAGAGGAAATGAACGAGCAGGAGCAGGGCCGGGTCCACCTTACACTAGATGATGTCCTGGACGCCTACGTGACGGCGGTTCCGCATCCCGATAGAACTCACCTGCAGGAGTGGATCGGCAAGTATCCCGAGTTCGGGGACGAGTTGACGCGGTTCACGATGGACTGGATTGCGATGGAGTGGGCGCCACGGCCGTCGGATGTGCCCCCCGAGCAAACGCTCGTCTTGCGCGGCGCCAGCGTAGTCCAGGGTCTATTGCAGCGCTTCGATCAGAAGGGCGTGCGGGACAGGACGGTAGCCCCTATCGCAATCCAGTCCATCGTGGACGAAGCAAAGCGGCAAGGGCTGACGGCGGTAGCCCTGGCGGACGGAGCCGATCTCAACCTAGCGCTTATTCGAAAGTTCGACCGTAGGTTATTTAAGGCGTCCAGCGTGCCGGTGCTGGCCATGCAACGTCTGGCGCACGCACTCGGGCGTGCTCTCGCCGACATCGAAGACTATCTTCGCCGCCAACCGGTCATGGCAGCCGGCGCCCGCTACAAATCCGCCCAAACGCCCGCGCTAAGTGAGCTAGAGGACTTCTTTCAAGCCGTGCACGATGATCCTACGCTGAGCGAGGAGCGCCGACAATTTTGGCTGAGCTTGGCGCCACCGCACACGCGGCAAGATCTAGGGCTCGATGAGCTATTGGACTGAGGTCAGGCGCGAGGCGCGCCGTTATCGTCGCGAGGCGCGCCTGATCGATCATGGGGCGTCAGATGCCACGGCGTTGCTTGCCGCCGCTGCGCGGATGACCGGGATCACCTGTGTCCCGGTCGCGGCGGGCGATGCCCTGCTGGACGGCGGCGACGCGCAACTGGACCCCGACTTTCAGACCATCTGGTACAACCAGGACCTCGCGCCGGATATGGCGTCATTCTATCAGACCCACGAATACGCGCATCATTGGCTGGAGGAGAGTAGCGGCGCCCGATGTCACCCCGACGACATCGACCCGGAGGCCGTCGAAGAGCGCACTCCCTATGGGCTCGGGCGTGTCGAGGGGTACGGCCCCGAGCAGCGCGCCGAGCTTGCCGCGAACGTCTTTGCCCGCGAGTTCTTGGCGCCGACCGATACGGTGAGAACGCTGTTCCTGGACGAGGGCATCGGCGCCGCATCTATCGCCACCCGCCTCGGAGTCGTGGAAGGGTTGATCGTCCATCAACTCATGCGGGCACTATTGGCGCCGCCGGACGAGGAGGACGACGCGGACGCGAACGATGTCCTCCCGCCGCTCGATCCCACGCAGGAAGCCGCCGCGCATGCCCGTGCGGGGCCGCTGCTGATCGAGGCGGGGCCAGGGACCGGGAAGACCCGGACCCTGGTTGGCCGACTCCTCTTCCTGGTAGAGCAGGGGGTCCCGGCCGACGCGATCCTCGCGCTGACGTTCGCGAATAAGGCAGCCGAAGAACTCCGGGCTCGTGTGGCGCAACAGGCCCCAGACGCGGCGGCCTATGCCTGGATTGGGACGTTCCATGCCTTCGGCCTGGAACTCTTGCGCCGCTACGGCACGCTGCTAGGGCTGCCGCCGCGGCCGACTCTCCTCGATCCCATCGATGCCCTGATCCTGATCGAGCGCGAGTTGCCGTCCTTACGGCTCGATCACTACCGCAATCTCGCCGAGCCCATGCCGCCCCTGCGCGCCATCCTGGCCACGATCTCGCGGGCCAAGGACGAGTTGTGCGGGCCGGACGACTACCTCAACGCGGCTCGGAGGATGCGCGCGGTGGCCACGACACGCGAGGAGGTCGTGGCTGCGGAGAAGGCGCTGGAGGTCGCGGGTGTCTACGCCCACTACCAGGCCTATCTCGACCGCGAACATCTGATCGACCTAGGGGACCTCATCGCGCTGCCCGTTCGGCTCTTGCGTCGGCATCCCGACATCCGCGCACAGGTCCGTGCCACCTTCACACACATCCTGGTCGACGAGTACCAGGATGTCAATCGTGCGAGCGCCCTTCTGCTGCAGGAGATCGCGGGCGCGGGGCATGGACTGTGGGCGGTCGGCGATGTGCGCCAGGCGATCTATCGCTTTCGGGGCGCGGCGCCATCGAACATGCGCCGCTTCGCCCAAGACTTCCCCGGCGCCGAAAGCGCTGCGCTCGGTCGTAACTATCGGTCCGCCCGCCCTATCCTGGCCCTGCTGAACGCTTTCGCGCCCACGATGAGGGCTAGCCGCAGGCAAACATTCACACCCTGGGACGGGCGCCAACGCGACGACGGACACGTGGTGATGGAGGTTGCGAGCGATGAAGCGGCGGAAGGGCGCGGCCTGGCGGAGGCTATCGCGAGGCGACAAGCTTCCGGAGTCCCCTATCGCGACCAAGCGGTGTTGTGCCGCACGCACCTGGAACTGGCGCGGTTCGCCGCGCACCTAGAACGCGCTGGCATCCCGACGCTCTACCTCGACGATCTCTTCGAACGGCCGGAGGTGCGGGATATGCTGGCCCTCCTCGCTTTGGCGTGCCAGGGCGATGGGAGCGGTCTCGTGCGGGTCGCGTGCTTCCCAGACTACCAGATAGCCGAGACGGATGTGCGCGAGATCATGCGCGTGGCGACGCAGGCAGATGTGCCGTTCCCTCGGGCGTTGTCGCTCGCCGCCGGAGCGCCCACGCTCTCGCCGCATGCGCGGGCGCGGCTGACCCTCCTCGCCCGGCATCTGGACGGCCTCTGCTATGGGACGACCGCATGGACAATGGTGACGCGCTATCTCTTCGAGCGCGGCGACTACGTCCGCGATCTCGCGCGCCGGACGGACGCGGCCGACCAGCGCCGACGATTCGCGCTCCATCAGTTCCTGTCGGTCGCCCACGATTATCTGCGAACCCGAGGGGCGGTCGAGGGTGATCCCAAGGCGGGATTCCTCCGGCACATCCGGCAGTTAGAAACCATGCGCGAGGAGCAGCAGTTGCGACAGGTCCCGTCGTGGGCGCAGGGGATCGACGCGGTGCGCCTGCTGACCGTCCACACGGCCAAGGGACTGGAGTTCCCGGTCGTCTACCTCCCCCGTCTCGGCCAGGCCTTCTTTCCCCACAAGCGTCGGCCGCAAGAGTGCCCGCTCCCGCCGGGGATCGCCGAGACGGAGGACGACGCCCATGTCGAGGAAGAGGAGTGTCTCTTCTTCGTCGCACTCTCGCGGGCGCGCGATGTCTTGAGCCTCTCACGGGCGGAGAGTTACGGCAAGGTGAATAGCAAGGCCTCGACTTTCCTGCGTCAGATGGCGGGCAGTCTACCCCATGCGCCCGATGGTCCTGTCACGTGGGTGTACGACGTCAGTGCGAAGACGGAGACGGAGACGGAGGCGCAGACGCAGACGCAGACGGAGGCGCAGACGCAGACGCAGACGGGGCGCGGGGAACAATTGCTCACCGACGAGGCCTCAATGCTCGCACTCCCAGTGTCACAGCTGAGCGCGTACCTGCGTTGCCCGCGTCGCTACTACTACGAGTTCGTCCTAAAGCTCCATGCGCCGCGCTACCACGCGGCGCACGCGGCCTTCCACCGCGTCGTGCGCCACGTCGTGCATTGGATCCACGAGCAGGTGGTGGCCGGCATCCCCATCGATGCCGCCTCGGCCCAACTGCGGCTGGCGGACGCGTGGGCAGAAGCCAAAATCGCGGAGCATCCCCATGGACCCCTCTATCTAGAACAGGCATCGCACATGGTCGCGATGTCCATCGAGCACGTGCGCGGCGTTCAGGGCCGGATGGTGCGCCCGACCTGGGACATCCTGCTGCCGCATGGTCGCGTCGAGATCCGTCCCGATTGCGTGGACGTGGGCGACGGCGCCGCGCTAGCCGTGAAGTATGTCTATCGTCGCCGCAGCGGCATGTCTACGGGCAGGGACGATGCAACGCCCGATGCGGCGCTACTCATGCGGGCCATGGGGGACCAATTCCCGACCGCCCGGCGTACGCTCATAGCAGTAAATCTGGTCAGCGGAGACTCTAAGGACGTGTCGCCGTCCCCGGACGATCAGGAGAAGACGCTCCAGCGCTGCGACGCTGCCCTGAGCGGGATTGCCGCGGGGCGATTCCCGCCAGCACCAAGCGACTATGACTGCCCCCGCTGCCCCTTCTACTTTATCTGCCCCGCGCCCGAACTCGGCGCATAGGGCGGCCCTCCGCCGCTTCCGATTCTCGCTCCCCCGAACGATTACTACGGTAGAGGGAGCACGATGAGTCTTGCCATCGCCTGCTCCCCACACCGCAGATAGCCCCCGACGGGGCAGGGAGATAAACCTGCATGGAGACCATCGAGCTTTTCTTGCAAGGCGAGGGTATCGCGCAAATCGCACTGGTCGAGGTTCGGGCAGATGGGACGGTACGCGCGATCGTGGAGGCGGCCCAAGCAGCCGGGTTGCCGGCCGATGACGACGGTGCAGTCATCGTCTTGATCGAAGGGGGCGACGAGTCGCTCGCATTGGATGTGTCCCTGCGCGACGCCGGCGTCGCGCACCACTCACGTGTCCACGTCCACCGCTGCCAGCACGTCGCGGTGTCCGTTCATCACGGGCCGCGCACCGAAAGCAAGTCGTTCCGCCCGGGCACAACCATCGGCCACGTCAAAGCATGGGCCGACGAGGCTTTCGCGATCGGAGCCGTGGACGCCGCGGCCCTCTCGTTGCAGGTCAGCGGGACGGACGGCCGTCCCGATGGAGACACGCACATCGGCGCGCTGGTGCGCTATCCGCACTGCGCCTTGGGCTTTGACCTCGTGTACAAGCAGCGCGTGGAAGGCTAGGGTGGTTGCCATGGGACCGGATGAGATAGCCTTTCGGGCTCATGTCGCCCGCGGTTCGTTTCAGAGTGGGACAGACCGCGGGCGCTGGCGCCTGATCCGCATCGACTGGCCGCACGTCCTGATCGCCGTGCGCGCCGCCGCTCGCCCCACTGGGCCAGCGGAATACATCTTCCGCTTCGACTGCACGAACTACCCGGACTCGCCGCCCACGGCGCGGCCTTGGAATCTCGCACAGGACGCACCCTTGGATGCGGCGCGCTGGCCAGGCGGTCGGGAACGGGTACCCTTCGTGTTCAATCCCACCTGGAACGGGGGGCAATGCCTATATCTACCCTACGACCGAGGCTCGCTCCCCGGCCATGATCTCTGGCGGTCCACACTGCCGTCGATGATCTGGACCCCGGCTAGCGACATCACGGACTACCTGGGAGTACTGGATGAACTTCTCACTTCGCCCGATTATACGGGGCCTCGCGCAGCCTAGACACCGCCTGAGCTGCGACGCGCATCTCTGGCAAACGAGAGTTGCCCAACTCAGGCGGCGCGGGAACGGTCAGCGCGAGAGTGGCGCCTTCCTCCTGGGACGTCGGAGCGGCGCACGCCGGCGGATCGAGCGATTCGTCTACTACGACGACCTGGACCCTCGCTCGTTGGACGCGGGGATCGTCGTCTTCGACGGCGCTGGTTATGGCCGGCTATGGCAGGTGTGCCGTGAGGCTGGGCTGGATGTCGTCGCCGATGTGCATACCCATCCAGGCGTGCCGCTCCAGAGCGAATCCGACCGCACCAACCCGATGATGCCCTCGCCGGGGCATGTGGCGCTGATCGTCCCCTCTTTCGCGCGGGGACGCGCGTCGGCCGCACAGTTGGGGATCTACGAATACCGCGGCGAGCACGGCTGGTGCGATCATAGCGGCCCCCCGGGGCCATCATTCTTCTATATTGGGCGATGGGGGTAAACGATGGATCAGATAGTCGCACCAGGCCGGCTCAGCCGCGTCCTTAAGATGGCCCTGGACGATGGTGAGGCAGCGACGGTCGAGGAAGCAACCGAAATCTTTGCCACCTACCGGCTGCATATTGCGATAGGCACGGACGTGGCGACCTCATCAACGGCCCAGGCGGCACTGCTGACGGCCGTCAACACGGCCCGTCGCTGCTGCCCGGGTGGAGTGACGATCTGCGGCGCGCTGGATGTCCCGCTCCTGGTGCCGTGGCGGGATAATCGGACATTACTCACCGCCGTCGAGGATCTCGGCGGTGTGTCCGTGACCACTCCCGTGCCGGGCATCCCGCGCGTCGTGCTGGGCAACGCGCCGGCGGCGATGGCTGATGCGGGCCCATTCGTCGTGCGCGCCACCTTCGACGGCTGGTGCGGCGGGGTGATACCTCTCGAAGACGGGCGCCGGCTGCGGGAGCGGGATGGTTGCACCCCGGCCGGCGTGCTAGCCGGGGCGCTCGCGGTCTCCGAGGCGTTCCAGTTTCTGCGCGGCAACCCGCTGCCGGGGCGCAGGTCTGTCGGCCTGTCGCTCTGGAAGCCCGAGCCATCCGTCTCGTGGCTCGACCCCGCCGATCCGGGACCGACGCTCACACGCCTGCCCGCGCGCGTCTGGCTGATCGGCCTGGGGCATCTTGGGCAGGCGTACCTGTGGACCCTCGGCCTGCTGCCGTACGCCTGCGCGACGGAGGTTGTGGTCGTCCTGCAGGATGACGACATCGTGAGCGAGGCGAACGAGAGCACGTCGTTGCTGACCACCTCCGCCCTTGTCGGGAGGAAGAAGACGCGTGCGCTGGCGGCCTGGTGCGAGGAGCGCGGCTTCACGACCGTTATCGATGAGCGGCGTTTCGGCGCACGCCTTGGCGTCGACGTCGCCGAGCCACGGGTGGCACTCTGCGGCGTCGATAACCCCGCCGCCCGCGCAGCGCTCGAGGACGTGGGGTTCGCGCGCATCATTGAGGCCGGCCTCGGCCAGGGCACCGAGGAGTATTTGGCCTTCCAGGTCCATACCTTCCCCGGTCGGCGCTCCGCGCGCGACTACTGGGCTCGGACGACCCCTCGCGGCCTGACATCGTCGGCGCCGATGCAGCCCGCCTACCGCGACCTCGCGGCGCGAGGGTACGACGCGTGCGGCCTGACGGAGCTAGCGGGCCGTACAGTCGGTGCCCCCTTCGTCGGTGCGGTGACGGCGAGCCTCGTGGTAGCCGAACTGTTGCGGATGGTGCTGGGCGTGCACCGCTACGACGTGATAGACGGCACGCTACGCAGCCTTAACGGCCGGACAGCTGTGGCAAGTCCATGGCCGTCCGACGCGTTCAATCCGGGCCTAACCGCTGCGGCGACCATCTGACGATGCCGCGCTGTCAATCTCATAGCTCGTATCGAGGGCATGGACGGTTATTCCTCATCGTCGGCTTGCCCTACGGGCCACACCGCCTTATGGAAATCATCGAGCCAGGAGAGCACGTCAGTGTACTGCTCCTGACGGATGCGCCGGTACCCGGCGACGTTATACCGCTTGTAGAGCGTCCGGTAGAGCGACCCATACCAGGCGCGCGGCGCGGCCCCCGCCGCCACGTCCCGCGCGGTCAGGGCCTCGGCCACCGTCTTGACCCGGTCGCTCACCTCGGCTGCCTGCTCCTCGCTGAGCACGTTGCCCGGCGCCAGGCGCTGTTCCAGGGCCTTGACGCTGCGCACCAGCCCGCCGACCACGCCGGCCGCGCGGTCGAGGCGCACGCCGAGCTGCCCGTGCCCCTCCTCCAGGATGTCGATGCGCCGATCCTGGGCCTGCTGCTGTGCGGCGAAGGCGATCTGCTGCTCGGCGAACGCCGCGATGGCCAGCCCCATGTCGCGGATATGAGCCAACGAGAGCACCTCATCGTGGGCGGGTGGCGCCACCTCGACATCCCGCCCGATACCTGTCTCCTGTTGGAAGGCCTCGAAGACTTTGCGGATGACCCACGTCTTGTAGGCAAGCAGGCGCTCCTGCGCGTCCGGCCGGACGCGCGCGATGTCCACGGTCGAGAGCCAGTAGGGCACGAAGTCGAGCAATAGGCATTGGGTGGGCTGTAGCCCGCGCGCCGGTGTCTCCACCCGCAGTTGGCGTAACCCCTCGGCCATGGCCTTGTCGCGCCGGATGCGCTGGATCTGCCCACGATCGTTGATCCCCAGGTTGAGGCACAGAGGCTTGACCGGCAGGTAGATCGCCCCGTCCGGCGTCCGGACCGCCACGATCTCATCCTCGGCAAGGACGGTGACGCGTCGCTGCTCGGTCCTCACAAGGGCGGTCTCGTGGCGTCCTCGATCCGTCTTCGTTGCCGCGGCTGTCGCCCTCCGGTGCGGCTCTGCTTTGTCTCCCATACTGTTCCCCTTCGCTCTAGCGGGAGTGTATCACGGCACGGCCGACGGGCGTGCATGACGCACGCCCGTCGGCCGTGCCGTCTCGTACGCTCGATGATTGGCCTCGATGGGCGTGCATGACGCACGCCCATCGAGGAGGTTGCCGCAGCATCAGTGGCTGCCAGGATTGTTCTCCGCCATCGTCATGATCTACGCGCCTATCTGGAATGCCCCTAGCACGTCGGTCACCTCCGCGTCCACGTCCAGCCCGTACGTTCCCAGCCACGCGTTGCCGAACGCCTCGGCTGCGGTTGTCACATTCCCATCTTCCAGCGCGTCCAGCGCGTCGATCAGTCCCGCGTTCGTCCCCGCGATGTGCTGCGGCCCGATGCTGCGCGGCCGCGCCCGCTCCTCGTTATAGACCAGCACCATCACACGGCACGCCCCCACGTCCAGCCCCTGCTCCATGACCCGCTCCCGGAAGGCCCGTGCGTTGGCCTGCCGCTGCTGCGTCGTGGCGATCCCCTGCACGCTGATCCGCAAGCCAGGGGTCGAGCGTGCCACGCTGCGCGCCTCCCCACCCTCCTTCTGCCACCGCTGCGCCGTCCGCACGCTGATGCCGAGTTAGCCAGCCAGCTCCTTGTTGCCCGCGGCCACCTGCGCCCGCCCCTCGCCGCCGCCCAGTTCGCGCACCACGGTGCGGATCGCCGCCGGCGTCAACTCCACGTCGACCACCGCCACCCGCGCCTCATAGGCCCGCGCCAGGTCCGCGCCCAGGTCGGCCACGTTACGCCGCCCCCTGCGCGGCCGTGTGCGCGCGCAGCGGCTTCAGGAGCTTGAGCAGTGTCCCTAGCCCGCCGCGCGTCCCGTCGAACGCCGGCAGCACCGTTTCCAGCAGGATCGCCGCGTCCTGCACCTTGAAATGCCCCAGGCCCGTCCCGAGCGTGACCGACGGCGGGCACGCCTTGATAGGATCGGGCTCGTCAGAGAGCAGGTACACGGCGTCCTTATGCACCGCTACGGGCGTATAGCCGGCCGCGTCCATCTTGTGCAGCGCCCGCGACAGGTTGGCGTTCGCCTGCGCGATGATGAGGTGCCGCCAGTCGGGCCGGTACAGCGGGTTGCGCCTGTCGCGCTGCCACGCGCTGTTAAACCCACTGATCGTCAGGCTGTAGGTGAACTTGAGCGCGCCCAGGGCCAAGCGTCCCCCCGGCGTCGGGTCCGCGTAGAGCGCCGTGCGCGCCGTGCGCAGCCGCTCATACCACGTCTCCATGGCCCGGCTATGCGTCGTCCAGACGTGCGCCTCGGTGATCGCGACGGCCTGCCCACGCTCGATGGCCCAGGCCACCGTCGGCGTGCAGCACCATTGCTCCTCCGCGCCGGCGATCCGCGTCAGCCAGTAGCCCGGCAGTTTCTTATCGAAGGGCAGCGTGCCGGCTGGGTCACGGCACTCCTCGATGCCGGACAAGCCCAGTTCGACGACGCCAGCCGCTGAGAGCCACTGCGCGTTCTTGTCGTAGCTGTGCAGGTACGCCCTGCCCCGCTCGGCGGGCGATAACGTGCGCATCCAACTGGTCTCCGTTACCGTGTCGGCCTGTCCCGCCGGCGTCGGCAACCGCTCGGGGAACGCCCGCTTGCTCTCGGCCCCGCGCTTGCCGAGATCCTGCAGCAGGTCCGTTCCCGTCCGGCCGGGCGAGCGGTAGTACGGCGCCCCCACCGCGCTGGCGTATGCGAGGAGCCCCGCCAGCAGCGTCGCGCCGTCGGTATCCACGCCCCACACCGCGTGCTCGTCGTACAGGGGGAACACGATGGACACGCCCGAGCCGGCCTCACCCTTCTTGCGCAGGTCGAGCCAGGGGGTGAGCGCGGTCGGGAAGGCGTGCAGCTCGGTCAGGCCGTCCGAGACGAAGGGGTGGCGCACCTCACGGAATTGCCCCGCCACGGCGAGTTCGGCGGGCAGGCTGGCCGCGCGCATCCAAGTGTCCGTCAGCCACAGTTGCGTGAGCCCGTGCCGCCGCGCGCCGTTGTAGAGGTCACCGACGTGCCGGATCGCCCCCGTGATAGGGACGAGGGGCCGCTCAGGTAGGCGCAGGCCGTCCGTGTCGAGCACGCCGATGGACGGCGAGGGGGTCGGAGACGCCATGTCAGTCCTCCCCACGCGCCAGGTGCGCCCGCTCGTACTCCCGGAGCCAGGCGATCACGTCAGCGTACTGGTCAGCGCGGATGAGCTTGTAGGACGTGACCCCATATTGACGATACATGGCTCCGAACAGGGCCTGGTACGCGTTCGTCCGTGTCCCGCCC
>JAABUZ0100001381.1_pt1 | contig 46879 bp, 45 predicted proteins | sample 5562091 | NCBI WGS metagenome assembly JAABUZ01 (sample SAMN12813069, study PRJNA571459) | rock metagenome | isolation source: Antarctica rocks | place: Antarctica: Victoria Land, Linnaeus Terrace sud | collected 2015-12-21
ACAGCAGGTGCTCCAGATCGCCCCGCTCCCCCTCTACCAATCTCACCCGATAGGTCTTGTGCATGCCCCACAACCATACCGGCAACAGCCCCCATCTCCGCAAACCCCGCGTGAAGAACCACTAGGCGCGGCCGGCCCGCGCGGCCTCGACCGCCTCGCGCGTCTCGCCCACCAGCCAGTACAGGAGGCCAGCGGCCGCGACGTACTCGGCCCACCACCACCCGAAGGTGGTCGTGAGGGCCACCCCGACCAGCACCGTCCCCGCCATCCACGCGCAGACGGCGGTCTCAGCGATATCGGCCTTGAGCGCCGCACTGTTGAGGACCGCGTTGACGCGGCGCTTGCCGACGGCCAGTGCTGGCATGACCGCCACGGCGGCGGCCGCCACCGCGATGCCCAGGATGGATCCCTCGGGTTCGACGTGAGCAACCAAGCCGGCGATCGACGTCGTCACGACGTAGAGGCACAGAAGCACAAGGAGCACTGCGGAGACCTTCGTTGCCCGCACCTCGATCCGCTCCAGAGCTCCCAGGTCACCGCCGCCAGCTTCACGCGCGAGCCGCCAGATCAATAGGACGGCGCTGACCAACTCGATCACGCTGTCGAAGCCGAACGCGGTGAGCAGGACGCTCCGCGCCGCGAGGCCGGCACCGAGGGCCAGCGCGGCCTCCACCAGCATCCACGCCGCGCTCGCTCCTTCCAGGAGCAGGCCGCGGCGAGCGGCAGCGGTACGGGTCATCGGCACCGCCGGCGCCGGCACGACAGTCGGGCCTCCCATCTGGTGCTCCCTGACCCCGTCGTCAGGGGAGATCTCTTGCGGCAGCAGATTCCGCACGAACAGAAACCCGAAGGCCGCGACAAGGAGCCAGACGGCGATGATGAACGCCGCCCCAACCCGGCTGACCGGTCGGCCCTCGTCTGCCTGGGCGCGTGCACGGCAGTCAGCGATGACCGTAGCGGGGACCAGCTTGAGGGCCAACGCGATCCCGATGGGCACCAGGATCAGGTCGTCCAGGTTGCCGACGATCGGGATGAAGTCGGGGATCAGGTCGAGTGGGTGAAGGAGCACGACTTGGCGGATGGCGAGCCGCTGTTCTTCTCGCGTAAACACGCCGCTGGAGCTGGGCGGCGGCCAATTAGCCGCCAGCAGGCGTGGGAGATCGTGCGCGCCGCCTCGAACCGGGCGAATGTGCGCGTCCTCGCGCTGCGCGGTTCGCGCTACGCGGAGGCGGGTGAGCCGGCACCCGTACATCCGCGCCTCTTCCGCCACGCGCGGGTGCGCCAGATTGTGCGCACCACAAAGAGCCTGCCGATCGCGCACAAGCAGGCAGGTTGGAGTCGGCTGCAGATGGCGTACCTCTCCGTTGGCGACGACGACGTCCGTCAGGCCATGCGGGCGGTCGAGCACTAACGCCAGAGAGCATGCTCGCCTTCGGGCGTCGTAGCGCTCAGACCGACCAGCTCCGCACTGATCGTCCACATCCGCTCTTGCAGCGCCACGTCATAAGAAATCGGTACCGAGGGCTTCTGCCTGCCGTCGACAAAGTACTTGCCCGTCACTCCGTCCACCTCGGGTGAGGTCGCCAGATACAGCGCGGTCTGTGCGCCTTGCTCCGGGGTACGCAGGAAATGTTTGATGATGCCGAGAAATGGGCGTGCGATGGGTGGTGCCACGTCATCGACGATTGTTGTTGCGGTAATGCCGGGATGCAGCGCGTTCACCGTGACGCCGGTTCCGGCGAGCTTGCGCGCCAGGGCGTAGGTGCACAGCACCATCGCCAGCTTCGCCTGCCCATAGGCGTGGAACGGCACGAACGTCCGCGCGCCTTGCAGATCATCCAGGGCGAGCGCGCGGGTCATGGCGTTAGACGCGACGTTGACGATGCGCGCCGGTGCGCTCGCACGCAGGGTAGCGAGCAGCAGGTTGGTCAACAGGAAGGCGGACAGATGATTGATGGCCAGATTCATCTCCAGACCATCAGCGCTCAGCCGACGCTCGGTGATGTGGGCGCCCGCGTTGTTCACGAGAACATGCAGGCGAGAGTAGCGCTGGTGGAACTCCTGGGCGACCTGGCGGACGGCCTGTTGCGAGGACAGGTCCGCGATCAACAGATCGACCGCTGGGTTCTCGGTCACCCGTGCAATCTCCTGTTGAGCCTGCTTGCCCTTATCGGGATCGCGACAGACCAGCACCACGGTCGCGCCCTGCCGAGCGAGCTGAGCCGCAATGACTTTGCCCATGCCCGCGTTTGCCCCGGTGACCAGGGCGATTTTCCCGCGCATCATGCTCCTGCTCCTTCTTCAAAATCAGGCCGCGATGGCCGGCGCTTGGCGGACAAAGGTGGCATTGGCGACTTGCCGCAGCATGAAGTCAGCCACATCGGCCCGCGAGATGCGCGAAGTGACCTTCATCCGCAGCCCGGTGCCGGTGTGGTACTGCTGGGTGCGCGGCCCATTGGTCAACGCCGGGGGACGAACCAGTGTCCAGTCCAGGGCACTGTGCCGGAGGAGCTCTTCCATCCGGTCTTTGTCGGCCATCTTGTCCTTCTGGAGCAGCCAGACCAGCCGGGTGTAGAGCCCACCATCATGGCTGTCCGCGGCGCCGTAGGCGCTGAGGACGATCAGGCGCCGCACGTTTTCGTGGGTCATCGCCGTGAGGATGTGCCGCGTCGCGTCAGCGCAATTGGTCACCGGCCCACGGGCGTTGGTGCCGATCGCACTCAGGACGGCGTCCTGGCTGGGGATGATGGCCGCAACCCGCGCCGGATCACGCGCGTCGCCCTGGACCACCCGGAGCCGCTCATGCTGGACGGTCCGGGCCGCCGGGTTGCGGACCAGGACGGTGACCCGATGGCCAGCGGCCAGGGCCTGCTCAACGAGATGCCGGCCCGTGCCGCCGGTCGCTCCAAAGATAGCGAGATCCATGCATGTCTCCCTTGTGTCGATACGTTCGGACGCATCTACCGACAAGTCAAAAAAGAGAGCGCTACTCGCCGCAGCGCAAGGCCTCGGCCGCATCGGCCAACACCCGGAGATTGGCGACAATGTAGTCGCGATCGAGCCAGTAGTACACCTCTTGTCCAACCTTCTCGCTGTCCACCACCGCCGCGTCCTTGAGCACCTTCAGATGATGCGAGATACCCGGTCGGCTCACGCGGAAGTGGCTGGCGATGTCGCCGACGTTGCGGCGTCCGAGGTCGCCCAGCAAAAACAGCAGCTGCAGGCGCACCGGATCGCCCAGGGCGGTCAGAAACCGCGTGACGGCCTGGACATCCGAGGGATCGACGCCCGGCTGGCGCCGCCGCTGGCTTGCATCAGAGCGTAGATGTGTTTGAACCAACGAACATAATGTACCCGCTGGGCGCCTGCCCGTCAAGCTGCCACATGGCCGCGCTGCGCTCAGGCGACCGAGATAGTGAGCCGAAGCCGACGAGGCCGCTGGGCTAGCGACAGCGGGACCGCTTGCTGCACGGTAACAGGGTACTGTTCCACTGCGACCGGAACCGAGCAGGATAGCAGCTACCGTCAAATAACGCTCAAGAAAACCGCCGTCTATCTATCGCTGAAGATTGCAGCCGGCGTCTTCGAGATCTTCGACATCGGTGGCTGGGATCTGCTGCTGGCCGTCGCCGAACAGATCCAACCGTCGATCAACGCCTCCCCGGAGGTCTCCGCCCTGGTGCGGGAGCGTGTCGCGCTCAAACAGCGGGGGGTCAAGGATGGGCAGGGTTTTTACCACTGGACACCCGAAGCCGTCGCGGAACTTAGAGAGCGCATGGCGCGAGTTCTGCTCGCAGTTGGTGAGCTGACCTGAATCGTCTGCCATGCACCACCGGCTAGCCCGCTGGCGCGCATCCAACGAGTTCGGTCGGGCGGCCCCGTTGTCGTGGTGCTGATGGCTTCAAATTTCTGGTTCTAGCGTCGCTAGCCGTTCGCGTACCTTGTCGCTGACGGCGGTGAGCGTCGCCAGTTCTGTCGCGCTGAGATGATCGATGATGACGGAGCGGACGTCGGCTACATGCTGCGGAGCCGCGGCTTCGATCAGCTCTCTGCCCCGTGAGGTGATGGCGACGACCGCTCCCCGCCGGTCGTCGAGGCACCGCTCGCGCGACACCAGACCCCGAGTCTGCATCCGGCCCAGGTGTTGAGAGAGACGACTCTTCTCCCAGCGCAGTAACTGAGCGAGCTCGAAGGACCGCAACCGCCCCTCGGATGCCTCCGAGAGGTGGGCCAAGACCTGGAAGTCGGCGCTCGAGAGGCCGCACCGGCTGCGCAGCTGCCTGTCGATGAACTCGCTGAGGCCCTCTTGCATCGCCACCAAGCTGCGCCAGGCCCGCTGTTCTCGATCATCCAGCCACTTCACGTTGATCACGCCTGCCAGTCTAACGCTTGGTTGACGTGGGAACCAATCTAGGCGTAAGATCTGGTTCACACATCAACGAATGGTTGCTGCTTGACCCCAGTACGTAGCCCGTTGTGTCGCATACGGCCGGTCAAGACGCCATCAGATCCTCGGTAGTCGTCCGCCGCAGGTAAGCCTCACCCACGCCCAGCCAACCTAGGTAAGACCCGTTCAGCCCAAGGGAGACCGGAATGAAGATTGTGACCATCGGACGAGGGACGATCGGCGGAGGGCTAGCCAGCCTCTGGCGGGACGCAGGCCACGAGGTCGACGAGCTCGGTCGTGACGGGGGGGATGCATCGGGCGCGGATGTCGTCCTGATTGCAGTGCCCGGCGCAGAGATCTCGCCCGCTTTGCGCAAGGTGACGGGGCTCGAGGGGACGATCGCGATCGACGCCACCAACATCCTGCCCGCGCGTCACGGCGACTTCCCGTCCTACGCCCACGAGGTGCAGTCCTTCACCCACGCCCCGGTCGCCAAGAGCTTCAACATGAACTTCGGGAAGCTGTTCGGCGCAGCGCAGGAGCAGCGGGTCCGGCCGAGCAACTGGTACGTCGCCGACGACGGCGCCCGCGCCGTCACTGAGCAGCTCATCCGCAATGCTGGGTACGACCCGGTCAACGTCGGAGACCTCTCACGAGCCCGCGACTTCGAGAACGCGGTGTGGCTACTGATGGGCATCCAGCCCGTCGGCGGGGTGTTCTATCGGTTCGCCGTGCCCGGCGAGCTCTGATCAAACCGACCCGCTCATACACGGGGGGCCTGCCGACCTAGATCTACCCGCTAGTCGACGAACGGGCTGCCAACCTCAACGCATCGGTAACAACCCGGGACAAGTTCGGAACGCCCTCCTGAAGCGGCGACCGTCGGCGTCGCAAGCACGTATCAATCTGCAATTGAGAGAGAGAAGACAGATGAAAGCCGCAGTCGTCCTTGGCCCGAACCAGACGCCCATTTACGGCGAGTTCGACGAGCCCACGCCGCAAGACGGCCTAGCAGTCGTTCGTGTCGCGGCCTCAGCGCTCTCCAATGCAACGCGAGCGCGGGCTACGGGCAGCCACTACTCGATGACGGGAGGGTTCCCTCTCGTGCCCGGTATCGACGGCGTCGGTTGGACCGAGAGCGGCGAGCGAGTCGGGTTCCTGCTGCCGGAAGCGCCCTTCGGTGGCATGGCTGAGAAGACGCTCGTGCGCGACGCTCTGTGTATGCCGGTCCCGGACAACCTCAGCGACGTGCGCGCTGCGGCGATCATCAATCCGGGGCAGTCACCGATCGGTGCGCTGAGTGCCCGTGCGACTCTGCAGCCCGGCGAAGGCGTGCTCGTCAATGGCGCGACTGGTACGACCGGTCAGATCGCCGTCCAGATCGCCAAGCACCTCGGCGCCGGCCGCGTGGTCGCAACCGGCCGAAACTCCAGCGCGCTCGCCAGGCTTAGTGAGCTTGGGGCCGATGACACCATCGACCTCACCGGCGATGTCGACGCTGTCCAGGATGCGCTGGCAGTGCACTTCGCCGATAGCGGGATCAATGTCGTCCTCGACTACCTCTCCGGCTCACCGACCGAGATCGTGTTGGGGGCAATTGCCCGTAGCCACAAGGCGGCAAAGACGATCCGGTACGTCATCGCCGGCAGCGCCGCGGGCTCGTCGACCAGCGTGCCGACCAGCGTGCTGGGATCCACTTCGCTCGTGCTGATGGGCTACGGCATCGGGTCAGTGCGTGTGCCTGACATCGTGCGGTCTGCTAGGGAAGCCCTGCAGATCGCCGGGTCGGCAAACCTGCGAATCGACCTGATCGAGTTGCCGCTGGCCCAGGTCGAGGAGGCCTGGGCCACCGACCACGACCGCAGCCGCGTCGTCTTCACTATCTGACTGGCCGCTCGAATGGATGAGGAACGTGCGCAGAGCGGATCCTGTGACAGGGGAGCGGCCGAGCAATGATTAGAACCTGTGGATGGCCCTCGGCCAGGTGACGTGAAGGGGCGCATGTAATCTTCAGAGATAACTTATCTCTCAAGATGACAGGTTCCCGCGCGCACAGACTGGCGAGCAAGGAGTTTTACCCATGGAGCGGTCTGTCAAACTCGCGCCGTCGGCCACGGCGCCAGCCATCGCTGAAGCGCGACAGGACATCACGTGCTAGCCGCGCCGCACCCTGAGTCCGTGATCCGCGCCGCCGGCGGACGCGAGGTGGCGCTCAAAGCGCACCAGTGCACCTGGACCGGTGCGCACCCTGCCAACTCGTTGCCTGCCATCCTGGAGTGCTATCAGGCGCCCGTCGCCCGCGCTGAGATCGACGTCGCCATGCTGCGGGACGAGGACTTCCTCGTCGTCCACGACCTCGACCTGGCCGATGCGACCGACGGGTCCGGGCGCGCGGACGAGACCACGCGCGCAGCCGCGACGCGGCTGCACCTGCGCCACAACGGGACCATGACCGCCACCCACCCGCCCCTGCTCAGCGAGGTAGTGGCGGCGATCGCCGCCGAGTCGTTCCCGACCTTGCTGGAGCTCGATCTCAAGGATTGGGAGCCGTGGCCGTGGCCACGCGTGGAGGAGCTCGCCGCCTGCGTGCAGCCGGTGAAGGATCGGATCACGTTCGGCGCTGGCGCCGACTGGAATCTGCGCCGACTACAGCGCGTCGACCCGACGCTGCCGATGGGCTTCGACATCTCCGGCTGCCTCGACTGGGTGCCGCCGGGGGAGGCCGGCGAGCCTTGGCCGGGCGTATGGGGCGCCTACGGCTACCTGGATGCGCACCCGCTCGCCCGCTCGCGCTCCGGTCCGACGGTCGACTACCTGCGCGATCGGCTCGGTGGCATCCTGCGGCTGGTGCCCGGTGCCCGCGAGGTTCACCTGCGGCTGCAGGCCGTGGAACGCATGCGCGCCGATGGGCTGACCGATCTCGCCGAGCTGCTGCATGGCCAGGGCATGCTGCTCGACGTGTGGACACTCGACGCCGGCACCCCCGACTGGGAGCAGCATCTGGCGGGCGCGCTCGCGCTGGGCGCCGACATCGTGACGAGCAACACGCCGCGCGCGCTCGCCCGCGCGCCCGCGACCGACTGAGGAGAAACGGGACCTCCCGGATAGCCGCCTCGCCGTCCGAGATCTCGGAGCCACCCCAGCGCCGCGCCGTGGAGCGCCGAACGGTCCCGAAGGACCACCCGCTGATCCGCGAAATCGCCTGTTTTCGCCGGTCTGTCCAACGCCTGATAAGTAGGCTACTCAGATGCCGGCCGTCCTGCTTATCCGACCAGGGGTAACCGGCCCGAGCGCGCCTTCGTCGTAGCTAGCCGCCAGAATACACTGGTGCCCGTCGGTCGCCACGGCAGGAGGGGGGTCATGGTCACCACCGCGGAGCCCAGCACGTCCATCGAGATCTTCTTGTCGTACTCACATCGGGACGAATCCTTGCGCCGCGTCTTGGAGGACCACCTGGCCCTGCTACGGAGGCAACGGGTCCTTAGCATCTGGCACGATCGTCGGATCGGCGCCGGTACCGAGTGGGCAGGGCAGATCGATGCGCATCTGGATGCCGCTGGCGTCATTCTGCTGCTGGTCAGCGCGGCGTTTCTGGCCTCCAACTACTGCTACGACAAGGAGATGACGCGTGCCCTGCAGCGCCACGAGGACGGCGAGGCACGGGTGATCCCGATCATCTTGCGGCCGGTGGACTGGAGCAGCGCCCCGTTCGGCAAGCTGCAAGCCTTGCCCAGAGATGGCCGACCGATCACGACCTGGAGCAACCGCGACGAAGCCTGGCGCGACGTAGCTGGCGGCATCCGCGAAGCCGTGGGAAGCTTGCGGCTGCGTCCGTAGCTGCACCATCTAGTCTTCGGCAACGAGCCATGGCGGCGACAGCACCACCCAGCACTCCAACGGAGGTGTTCATCGCCTCCGCCGAGCGGGACCGGACCTTACGGCGGGCGCTCGAGATCCAGCTGAGCCTCCTGCACCGTCGCGGCCTGGTTACTCTGTGGCACGAGCAGCAGATCGAGCCCGGCACAGAGCGGGCGCAGGAGATCGACGCCCACCTCGACGCAGCCGGCGTTATTGTTCTACTGATCAGTCCTGCTTTTGTCGCCTCGGACTACTGCTATGACCAGGTGCTGCCGCGGGCTCTCAAGCGCCACGCAGACGGACAAGCGCAGGTCGTCCCCGTCCTGTTGCGTCCCCTGGATGACTGGGAGCATGCGGCCTTCGGTCATCTGCAACCTTTGCCCGCCAATCGCCGCGCCATCACAGACTGGCGCAATCGCGAGCGTGCCTTCACGGAGGTGGTCACCGGTATTCGTCAGGCTGTCGAAGCACTGCGGGGACCGACGGTCGCCCGACCGCCATGGGCGGATAGCGCGTCAGTGGGCCCAGACACGGGAGAGGCGACTGATGAAAGGCGGCTCTCTATATGGAACGTGCCGCATCGCCGGAACCCACACTTCGCGGGGCGGGAGGACCTCCTGACCGAGCTGCGGCGCGTGCTCACCTCCGGGCAGCCGGCAGCGTGGATCCAGGCGATCACGGGCCTGGGCGGAGTCGGCAAGACGCAAATCGCCGTCGAGTACGCCTACCGTCATAGTGAGGATTACCGTGTGATCTGGTGGGTGCGGGCCGAGGAGACCGCCACATTGGCGGCGGACTACGCCGGCCTAGCAAGCACTCTGCAGCTGCCTGAGCATGCGGCGACCGAGCAGGCGCTCGTGGTTGGGGCCGTACGTCAGTGGCTCGAAGGACACACGAACTGGCTCTTGATCTTCAATGACATCCAGGCACCCGAAAATTTGGACACGTACCTGCCACGCCGGCCCACTGGCCATGTCCTGATCACCTCCCGCAATCAGGCCTGGGGTGGCCGGGCGCAGCCACTGACAGTCCGTCAACTGGCACCGACCTCGGCCACGGCCTTTGTATTGGAGCGGACTGGCCAAACCGACCACCGGGCGGCCGCGTCGTTGGCCGAGGACGCGGGCGACCTGCCGCTGGCGCTGGAGCAGGCTGCGGCCTACATCGAGACTACGGGACTCGAACTGGCGGAGTATGTTCAGCGGTTTCGCACCCGCCAGGCAGAGTTATTGTCCAAAGGTCGGCTTGCCGAGTACCCACGGACGGTCGCCACCACCTGGGAACTCGCCTTTCAGGACCTGCGTGAGGCGGCGCCGGTGGCCGCAGATCTGCTGGCCCTGTGCGCCTTCCTGGCGCCCGACGCGATCTCCGTCGAGCTTATTCGCGAGGCAGCGGAGTACCTGCCGGCGGGCTCTGCGCTGGCTACAGCAGTGGGGGATGACCTGCAGTGGGATGAAGCAGTGGCGGCGCTGCGACGGTACTCGCTGGTCGAGGTCAGTGGCGACCTGGTGTCTGTCCATCGACTGGTCCAAGCGATGGAGCGTGAGGATTTGGGAGAGGAGGCGCGCCGGAGCTGGGCAAAGGCCGCCGTGCAAATGGTGAACGCCGCCTTCCCATTCGACAGCAATGAGGTGCAGACGTGGCCCACCTGCGCACAACTTCTGTCGCATGCCCTGGTCGCATCTGGACACGCGGAGGCGCTCCGGGTAGGAGATGAGGCGACTGGGCGACTACTCAACGACGCCGGGGCCTATCTCCATGCGCGCGCGCAGTTCACAGAGGCGAAGCCCGTACTGGAGCGCGCCCTGGCCATCCGCGAGAGGTTGCTCGGGCCAAACCATCTCCATACCGCCACTAGCATGAACAACCTCGGCTTTCTGCTGCAGAGCCAGGGTGACCTGACCGGTGCCCGCCCCTACTACGAACGCTCCCTGGCCATTACTGAGCGGGTGCTCGGGCCCAACCATCCCGACACCGCCACCAGCCTCAACAACTTCGGTTCGCTGCTGCGAGCCTCGGGCGACTTGGTCGCTGCTCGGCCCTACTACGAACGCTCCCTGGCCATTCGGGAGCGGATGCTCGGGTCAGACCACCCGGAGACCGCTGAGAGCCTGAATAATCTTGGCTTTCTGCTGCAGGCCCAGGGCGACCTGACCGGTGCTCGTCCCTACCTGGAGCGCGCCCTGGCTATCACTGAGCGGGTGCTCGGCCCAGACCACCCGACCACGGCCGCCAGCCTGAACAACCTCGGCTTCCTTCTGCAGGACCAGGGCGATCTGGCTGGTGCCCGTTTCTACTTGGAGCGGGCCCTCACGATCTTCCAGAAGTGCCTCGGTCCGGACCATCAGTACACCGTTACCGTACGGAACGCGTTGAAATCACTCGACCACTGAACGGGTATGCTCGCCCTCCGTGCAGTTGTAGTTAGTTACTCGGAGGCTATGCGTCGAGTAGCAGTCGCTCTCCAGCTCAAGTGCTCCAGTGTCGGCGGCCCTGAAGAGGCGCTTTTTGGGGCCTCTTCAGAGACCTTTCCGAAAGCCTGATAACTCCTGTTATCCTGCATTCAGGAAGAAGACCAACGCATGCCACAGCACCACCAGGTGTTCGACGCCAGCGACGGCCGGCAACCCGCGGCCAGCGCCCTTTTGCGCGCGGCTGAGCACATCGCCATCAGAACCACGGATCAGACCGCGGGAGGTCAGTCGCTGCCGGCCGGCTCATCGTGCTGAACGGCGCCTCCAGCGCTGGCAAGACACGGACCGCGGACGCTTTGGAGCCACTGCTGCGACCACCGTGCGTGCGGACCGGCCTCGACGACATCCTCGACCGTGTGCGGCCGTTCGGAGCCGAGCCGCGGAGTTGCATTGACTCTCTGCGTCGGGCCGTCCGCATTGCGACGTTCCAGGTGACCGACGGTCCAGTGCGGCTCTTCGTGGCGGTGCACCGCGAAGCTGCGACGGCGGTGCGCCTCGGCCAGGACGTGATCGTGGAGACGGCGCTGATGGATCGGCGCGCGCTCCGTGACGCCGCGCTGCAGTTCGCCCCCTTGCAAGGCCTGTTCGTCGGCCTCAAGCCGCCGCTGACGGTCTCGGAGCAGTGGGAGGCGGCTCGTGGGGACCGGCCGCGCGGCCAGGCGCGGCGGCATTATGCGCGTATCCACGCGCATGACACCTACGATCTCGTTCTCGACCCATTCATCCTGACAACCGAGGAGTGCGCGCGTGCAATCCTCTACCGGCTCACGGTCGGCCCGCCGCCGACGGCGTTCCAGCAGCTGGTGCGTGAGGACGGGGCAGTGCCGTCATGAGCCGGCGCCGACGGTGGTTGGGTGTCGCATGCAGCACCGAGGTCACGGCTACTGTGTTCGGAGCGTGAACGGAACTAGCGGAGGCTACGCGGTCTGGCCGAGCAATGCCCAGTCGTTGCGCGCCTTCTTGGCGGCTGGCTTCCACTCGATCGGCGCCGAGGTGCTGTTCCCATGCCCTGACGCCCCCGACGGCACTGAGCATTCAGTACACCGACACCGACCAGCAGCTCGTCGACCTCTGGCTACACGGCCGCAGCCAACACACCCAGCGCGCTTACCGTGCCGATGTCGACCGCTTCCTGGCCTTCGTCGCCAAGCCGCTGCCCACCGTCACCCTCGGCGATCTCCAGGCCTTCGCCGACGCCCTCGCCCAGCAGGACCTGGCGCCCAGCTCACGCGTCCGCACCCTCGCCGCGATCAAGTCGCTGCTCGCCTTCGGCCAGCGCACCGGCTACTTACCGCTCAACGTCGGCGCCGCCCTCAAGCTACCGCCGAAGAAGGCCAGGCTCGCCGAGCGCATCCTGTCCGAGACCCAGGTCCACCGCATCCTGGCCTTGGAGCCGAGCAAGCGCAACCAGGTGCTCCTGCGGCTACTGTACGCCGGCGGCCTGCGGGTCTCCGAGCTCGCAGCGCTCCGGTGGCGCGACCTCCAGCCCGCGGGACGATGCTGGCCAGGTGACCATCTTCGGCAAGGGCGGCAAAACGCGCGTGGTGCTCCTGCCCGCCTCCATGTGGCAGGAGCTCGACGGCCTCGGCCGTGGCCCAGCTGAGGCGCCCGCGTTCCGCTCCCGCCGCGGCGGACATCTTGATGCCTCGGCCGTGGAGCGCATCGTCCAGAAGGCGGCGACGCGCGCGGGGATCGTTGGAAAGGTCTCACCCCACTGGCTACGGCATGCCCACGCGACCCACGCGCTGGAACGCCAGTGTCCGATCCACCTGGTGCAGGCGACCCTCGGCCACGCCTCGGTGGCCACCACGGGCCGCTACCTGCACGCTCGACCCACGGACAGTTCGGCGCGCTACCTGGCCGTTTAGGGGCGCGGCGCTGATCGCTTTCGGTGGGGCGGACCGCGGGGGGCGTACCTCCCTCGCTAGGCCGCCGACGGCTCGGCAGAGAATCGATTTCTTCTAGGACCCACGCGAGCTTGCGCCCCGTCCGTGGCCAGAAAACGAGACGGACTGCGCCATCCTCGTGTCTGGTCCGCCGCGAGGTACGCCCGCATCCGTGCCGATGCTCACTGCTCTCACGTTCCTAGCGACGCGACGAGCCTGATGCGCCCTAGGTTGGCCCTGCTCTCGACGTTGTCCGCTTTGTCGACGCTGAAAGCGTAGATGTCCCAGTCGCCCACGTCGCGCAAGGCGAACGGCGCCTGGTAGAGCTGCCACAAGCCGGGTAGGGTCGCGCTGGGCGTCGGCTGCCCGTGCGGAACGACCTGGTAGTAGGTCATCGCGACGCCGGAACCGGGCGCGGCGTCCTGGGCGGTCAGCGTGACCGAGACAGGCAGCACGTACGCACCATCCGGGCTCCTGCTGCCGTCGAGCTGGAGGCTTGTCGTGGGCGGCGTGACATCGGCCAGGAGCGCAAATTCCGTCATATGGTTGAGCCGGACCGAGGCGGTGTGGTTCTTGGCGTCGAAGGTGCTGTCGTCGACCATCCAGGTCATGGTCCCGGGGTCGAGAAAGTAGAAGCCCAGCTGCTGTGGCTTGATACCCGCGTCGAGCAACGCGCGTTCCTGATAGGTCAACGTGAGCGAGTAGGCCGCGGGGAACGGCGTCGACACCGGAACGCCGGTTCCCGCAGCGGCGGCGTGCAGCTCGACGTACGGGCCAATCCCGCAGAGACTGCCCGTCGGGTGGGAGGGCCCGGACAGCAGCGTCGGCGTCACGAACGTGTCGGGCGGGAGCGAGCCGACCGGGAAGTGCACCCGGCCAATGCTCTCTGGCAGCACCAGCGTCGTGGCTTCGGCCGGATCCACCATGACGGTATGCGCCGCGTCATAGCCGCGCCCGAGCCGGCCGCTCGGGCGGTTCAGCCCCTTTTGGTCCATGTACGGGGTGCTGAGCCGAAACTGCACCAGCCAGCGCCAGACGGTGGGATAGCTCACGCCAAGCTCACTGGAGATCGTACGCACGCTGTCGTGGCGCTCGAGGAGCTCGGCCAACAGCACCTCCACGGGCTTGCCGTAGAAGTGTTCCACCAGGCGCATCGCCACGGACTTGCGCGTCGGGGCCGCACTCCTGTGTGTCCCCACGTCTGCCGCGGGTCTGAGGGCTTCGGCATCACGCTGGCCACGGTCCGCAGAACTCTTCCTGGTTGCCTTGCGGCGCGATGAGCCAGACATCTCAGTTGTCCTTGGGGCCACCAGGGCGGGGCCAAGGACCCTGGCGTTCTGAACCGGTAGCAGCCGACAGCGTGGCGGCTGGGATCATCTGTCCCATCCCACGGGCACGGACCAGTTGGGAAGCGTTGCCAAGGGCCCCGCGGTGGGACTCGCGTCGACCAGCCCTGTGACCGGAGCACACGACGCCAACCGTCGCGGGGTCGACGCCACCATAATCTGGACCTCCTTGGGGGCAGCGGCAGACTCGGGCGGGTCGCCGGAAGAGCCGACGACCGAGGTGGCGCCTTGGTATTGATCACCGTGGACTTCCTGCCGACAACCGCTCGTGCGGCGGTTGAGCGCGGCCGTCCAGGGTGTTGCGTACTACACCCCCCAGTGTGGCGGGTCGGGGCCAGCCCGTCATGAAAATTCTTCATGACGGGCTGGCCAGCGGGAGACGGATCAGGTACGTCGTTGGCTGCGCCGAAGGAGAGCCTTGTCTGGGTAAGGGAGTGCGGACGCGCCGCTCATGGTTGGCAAGCGAGCGCTCATGGAGCACCTCAGGGCGACCACGAGCGCTACGGGCACACGACCGAGAGCTGGGGCAATATCGGGCGGTCCGCTTCTGGCAGGGCCGCGACCCCGTATTCCGCCGACGAGCCGAGAGAAAAGCGTGTAGACTCTCATTATCAACGTGAAACACTGATGAAACACTTCCGCGGACGCACGCGGCGGTAGGGGATGTGGATGACATGCAGATGAGCTCTTACGGGAAACACACACGATGACGACACTAACGGCAGGGATCAGGACGCACACGGTCCTGATCGCCGATGACAACCCGAACGTTCGCCTCCTGGTGAGCGCCACCATCGCCTGCGACCAGTACACGCTGCTGACCGCGGCGGACGGGGACGCGGCCTGGCACCTGGTGCTCCAGCACCGGCCCGCTGTGGCCGTGCTGGACGTGCGGATGGACGGTCTGAGCGGCCTGCAGGTGACGCGGGCGATCAAAAGCACCCCAGAGTTGGCCGGGACGCGGGTCGTCCTCCTCACGTCGCGGGCGCAGGCAACCGACATCAGCGCCGGGCTGGCGGCCGGCGCCGACTACTACCTGACCAAGCCCTTCTCACCTCGGGATCTGCTCACTATCCTCGAGCAGGCGTTGACCGAGCGCTGCGGCGTCTGATTTCCGACACACCGTATTGGACGGAGGATCCAGAGGACTGACACTCTGGGCCTGCGGACGCGTGCACCGGGGCACCGGGCAGATTCCGCGGCCCGCCAGGACGCATGCAGAGCTGGCACTCCACGGGTCCGTGAAACACCATGAAAGCCCTACGCGCACGGCACTCTGAGCCAGGACAACTCGGTGGCGAGCGACGCGAGACAGCAAGACGGTTCGGACCAGGTACGCGGCAATGCTTTGCAAGAACGCGTACTCCGTTCTCGCGGCCACGTCACTTTTCTCGACGGCCCGTGGCGGACGCCTGCAAACCTCTGCCGCGCGTCTGTCCTGAGCGACCAGGTAAGGATGGTGCCGTTGGGGGCAGTCCCGAAGAACCACAGACCTGCAAGCCAGACCTGACCTGGCGGCGGGGCACGGCATGACAACCCGCTCCGTCAGCTGTGGAGCACGAGCGCTATGACGGCCCCGGCTCCCGATGGCACCCTCTACGCGGTTGGTCGGGACGTCACCGTGCAGAAGGAGGCGGAGGTATCGGCCACCCTGGCGGCGGTCATGGGCAGCATGGAGGACGGGCTTCTGGTGTTCGCGGCTACCGGCCAAGTCCAGTACTGCAACCCCCAGGCCGAGGAGCTGCTCGGGGTCGCCTCCGGGACGCTCTGCGGCGCCAGCGCGAAGGCAGCGTTCGCCTCGATCCGGCCGTCCCTGACGGATCCAGAGGCGGCCTGGGTCGCCTGGGAAGGCGCCCTCCGGACGCCAGACGACCGAGCCACCTTCGAGGTGAGCGCACGCGGCCCGGTACCCCACGACGTGCTTATTCGGCCTTTCCCGGTGGTCGATCACGCCGGCGCGCGGCACGGCACGGGCCTGCTGCTGCGTGATGTCTCGGTCGAGCGCGACCTGGCGCGCACTAAGGACGAGTTAGTCGGTGTGGTCAGCCACGAGCTACGCACCCCGGTCGCTTCCCTGGTCGGCTTCGCCGAGCTGCTGCTGAGTCGCGACTACGCCGAGCCGCAGCGGCGCCAGTTCCTGACCGTGATGCTGCGCGAGGGGCAGCGGCTGACGGCGCTCATCAACGACTTCCTGGACCTCCAGCGGTTGGAGAGCGGCGCCCAGCCAATTACCCTCGCCCCCACCGCCCTGCGCCCCGTGGTGGAGCACGCCATGGCCGCCGCCGGCGAAGGCCCGGCCACGCCGATCGTTCTGGAGATTCCTAAAGACCTGCCTCTGGTGCTGGCGGACGCGGATCGCCTCCAGCAGGTCCTGGGCAATCTTCTCTCCAATGCCCGCAAGTACTCCCCGGCGGGCGGCGAGATCCGGGTGGCGGCGGAGCGCCGCGATGACGACGTCCACGTGACGGTGTCCGACCACGGCCTGGGCATCCCGCCCGAGGCGCTGCCCCGCCTGTTCGAGAAGTTCTACCGGGTCGACAACTCTGACCGACGGACCATCACGGGCACCGGCCTGGGCTTAGCCATCGTCCGCAATATGGTGGAGGCCCACGGGGGCACGATTCAGGTCGAGTCGGCGGGGCTTGGTCAGGGCAGCAGGTTTACCTTCACCGTGCCCATCACCCAGCGGCCACTCGCCCCGCTTGCTACGCCGGCGCTGGCCGCTGGTGGTGACGAGACGCTGCCCAGCGGACGCGTGCTGGTGGTGGAGGATGACCCGTCTTTCGCGTTGTGGTTGTCGGAAACACTGACCGCGGCCCGCTACGCCGTCGACGTGGCCGCCAGCGGGGAGGAGGCGCTGCAGGCGGTTGCCCACGCCCGGCCGACAGCCGTGCTTCTGGACCTGACCCTGGCGGGCCAACTTGATGGCTGGGACGCGCTGGCCGTCCTGCGCAGCCGCCCGGAGACGACCAATCTGCCGGTCGTCGTGGTCTCCGTCCGTGAGGAATACGTCCGCAGCGACGCCCTTGGCGTTGCCCACTATCTGGTCAAGCCGATCGGCGCGGACGTCCTCCTACGTACCCTGCGCCGACTCGGTGAGGCCGGCACGCCGGAGTAACGGTGACCGGTGAGACCACGAGGCCATTCTTCGCCCGCTCATCGTCGTCCGCTCTTCCTGCTCAGGCGTGCCAGCTCGAACGTGACCCAGTCCCACACCCGCCCGCTGCGCTACCAGGGTGGCCACAGCAGCCAGGCCGCCCACCGCCTGCCAGAGCAGCATTGCGTCGAACTCGCCCGCCGGGGGTGGTGGACGGCTCGCCGTCCACACTCTCCCCCACCCACACCAGCCTGCGGATCGTCCCCACGTCATCACCTAGCTGCCGCTTCTTGAGCACGCTCAGCTCGGCGAGCCCGCGCTCGGTGCTCTCCGGGTGGTCCATCTCGTCGTGGTACAGCCCGAGTACCGAGTCGGCCGTGTTCTCTAAATCGCCACTCTCCCGCAGGTCGGTCAGCGTCGGCCGCTTGTCCGCCCGCCCGGCCCGATTGCGGTTCAGCTGGACCAGCGCCAGCACCGGCACCCCCAGTTCCCCCGCCAGCGTCTTCAAGGCCTTGGCCGCGGCGCTGACGTTCCGCTCGCGTGAGCGTCCGTCGCCCTCCTCGTCGGCCAGCAGCTGCACGTAGTCGACTACCAACAGCGCCGGCTTGCTGCCCGTGGCCGCCTGCGCTCGCAGTAGGTGCGCCCGCACATCGCCCGTGGTGTACCCCGAGCCGGCCACGATGTACAGCTGCGACTGCTCCAGCCGCTCGACCGCCGTATGCACCTGCCCCTGCTGCTCGTCCGTCAGCCGTCCGACGACCAGGTGGTCCTTCGTGATGTTGGTCAGCACCGACACCAGCCGGACGCCCAGGTCGACGGCGCTCAGCTCCATGCTCACGAACACCACCGGCCCATGCTGCTCGGCCACGTGCAGCGCGATCTGGCCGGCCAGCGCCGTCTTGCCGGTGCCGGTGGAGGCCGCCACCAGGTACAGCCCGGGGGACAGCCCCAGCGTCATGCTGTCGACGTCGCGCAGGCCGGTCGACACACCCGCCAGCCCACCGGTGCGACTCCGCTCCAGGTACGCCATCAGGTGCCCGGTCCACTCGGGGGGCGATAGGACCACCTGGCCAATGAGCGTATCGGTGGCTGCACCCAGGATCAGCGCCTCGGAGCGCTGGCGCACCGTCTCGGCATCCTGGCGCACGTCCCAGGCCAGCTCGGCGACAGAATGGACCGCCCCGATGACCCGCCGCCGCAGGTCTTCGAGCCCCACTGCGTCACATGGCGCCTTAGCCGGCGCCCCACGTGACCACTACCTTCTCCGTTTCGCCCTGTCGCGCACGGGCAGAAGGTCCGGCGCGGCTAGCCAAGCGACGGGGCGAACTGGATGCAGGTCGGGTTGACGACCTCGACCATCTGGCCCGTCGGCTCGAGCGCGCCGCTGTCCTGGTCGATCCGGAATGACACCACTGTGTTGCTGTCCTGATGCGCGCACAGCAGGACCGTGCCCGTCGGGTCGATGGCGAAGTTCCGTGGTACCTGGCCAAGACTTGGCGCGTGGCCGGCGAGCGTCATCGTGCCAGCGCTGTCGGCGATCCGGAAGATGGCGATGTCGTCAGACTCGCCGCCCGATCCCCGGTTCGAGCCGTACACGAACCGGCCGGCTGGGTGCACGGCAACCTGGGCGGCCCACTTCTTGCCCGCCCAACCGTCTGGCAACGTCGACACCGTCTGAAGCTCGCGCAGCACGCCGCCATCCCCGTCCCAGCTGAAGGCGGTCATGGTCGCGTTCAGCTCGTTGATCAGGTACGCCAGACGCCCGTTCGGGTGGAAGGCGATGTGCCGCGGCCCGCGGCCGCGCTCGACCTGGACGAACGGCGGTGAGTTGGCGGTCAGCTTCCCCGTCGCTGTCGCCAGCCGGTACACGTACACCCGGTCGAGGCCAAGGTCGGTCACCAGCAGCCAGCGTCCTGAAGGGTCGAACGGGCACATGTGCGCTCGCGCCTGTGTCTGGTCCTGGTGTGGCCCCGGGGTGCCGCTGTGCTGCACGACGTCGGTGGCCGCGCCCAGGCGGCCGTCGGCGCCGATCGGCAGCACGGTGACGGTGCCGGCCTCCCAGCTGGCCGTGACCACGAAGTGCCCCGTCGGGTCGATGCTCAGGTGCGCCGCCCGGCCACCCCCGTTCGGCTGGGCGTTGAGCGGCGTCAGCCGGCCGCTCGCTCGGTCTACGGCGTAGCTGCCCACCTGCTTGTCGCGGAGCGCGGCGTAGAGGAACCGCTCGGACGGGTCGAGGCCGACCCAGCCGGGGCCGGCTGCCTGGGTGAGGTCGCGCCGGGTCAGCTGCCCGGTCGCCTGGTCCATCTCGAACAGGTGGACGCCTTCGCCGCTGCCGCCAGTGCCGACGTACCCGACCAGAGGTTTTGCCACCCCCCTATGCTAAACCCTCGCGTCGCGCTGCGCCGTCAGACGGCGCAGGAATCATCCGAACAGGTGGCGCCAGCGCCGACCGCCGTGAGCGCCGCGATGGGGTGCGCCTCGGCCCAGGCCTGCTCGAGCGCGCTGGCGATGAGCTCGGCGGACTGGGCGCCGGAGATCCCGTAGCGGCTATCGACGACGAAGAACGGGACGCCACTGATGCCCAGCATCGCGGCCTCCCGCTCGTCCGCGCGCACCGCCTCGGCGTACGCATCGCTCTGGAGCACCGCGCGGGCCTCGTCGGCGGCCACGCCGACCCCGGCGACCAGACGGACCAGCATCTCGGGCTCGCCGATGGGCTCGCCCTCGGAGAAGTATGCCGCCAGCAGTCGCTCCTTGGCCGCGTCCCCGAGGCCGCGGTCGGCAGCCAGGTGCAGGAGTCGGTGAGCGTCGAACGTGTTGCCAGACTGCGCCACGTCGAACCTGAAGCTCAGGCCCTCGGCGGCCGCCAGGCGCGCCATGTCGGCGTGTCTGGCAAGTGCCTCGTCGCGGCTGATGCCGTACTTGGCCGCGAGATGATCGGCGGCGCCCTCCGTGTACTGGCGAGGAGCGTGGGGGTCGAGCTCGAAGCTGCGCCACACGACCTCGACGACGTCGCGGTGGGGAAACCGGGCCAGAGCGGCCTCGAAACGGCGCTTCCCGATGTAGCACCACGGGCACACCACGTCAGACCAGATGTCGACTTTCACAGACCTTGTCCGCCTTTCTCTGGGGCGGCCAATAGGCCACCATGTGTCGATGACAACCACGCCGCCGGCGCGAGCATTCCGGCTATGGACTCGCGAGGTCGGGGCGGAGCACGGATTGGACCGACGTCCGGGCGACCTCGCGACCGCGGAACCACACGCGCTCGGGCGGTTGTTGGAGGCGGAGTGCCTCGGACCAGGTCGCTGCCCGGTACAGAACCAGGTCGGCTCGGGCGCCCGGACGGATGCCGTAGTCGTGCAGCCGCCAGGCCTGCGCCGGGGCGTCGGTGACCGCCCGCAGCAGAAAGGCCAGATCGTCGCGTGTCGTCAGATGGGCAGCGTGGCCGGAGATGAGCGCAACCTCGAGCATGTCGCCCCGGCCGAAGGGGTAGAAGCCATCCTTGACACAGTCCTGTCCGAAGCACAGGTTGACGCCCGCGGCCCGGAGCTCGGCAATCCGGGTCGTGCCGCGGCGCACCAGGCCATGGTCGCCGCGGCCCTGGATCACGAGGTTGGTCACCGGATTGGAAACAACTGTGATGCGGGCCCGCGCGCACTTGTCGATGACCCGCGCCGCGTAGGCGTCGTCGGCCGCCGCCAGCGCACACACGTGCCCGGCGGTGACGCGCCCGTGCCAGCCGCGCGCCAGCGTCTCGTCGGCGACCATCTCGAGCGTGCGCACCGCGCCATCGTCCGTTTCGTCGACGTGCATGTCGACGTCGCGGTCGTGCCGCTCCGCCAGCTCGAAGCAGAGCCGCACGTGCTCGCGCCGCGCGGCGTCGTCCGTCTCCCAGTGCGGCATGCCGCCCACGGCGTCGGCGCCCATGCGGAGCGCCTGGTCCATGAGCTCCGCGGCGCCCCGGTCGCGCAGCAGGCCCTCCTGCGGGAACGCCACTGTCTGCACCTCGGCGATGTCGGCGCAGGCCGCGGCGGCGGCGAGCACACCTGCCAGTGGCACCAGGCCGCCGATCGTGTCTACGTCCACGTGGGAGCGCACGCGCGTTGCGCCGGCTACCACGTTGCTCTCGATCACCTGGCGCGCCCGCCGGGCCACGTCGTCCACGCCGTAGCGGCGCTTCCGCTCGTGGATGGCGCCAATGGCACCACCAAGTGTGCCGTCGTGCTCGCGCAGCTCGTCCCGGATCAGCACCTTGTCCAGGTGGACGTGGGTGTCGATGAAGGCCGGCAGCAGCAGTTTGCCCGAGCAGTCAAGGCCCTCGGCGCCCTCGGGCGCCACACCTGCTCCCACTGCTACCGCCGCGATCTGCTCGCCAGCCACGAGAACGTCCGCCGTCCTGCCATTGGCAAGCGTGACTCCCAGGAGCGCGTGCCCCGCGGCTTGGCTCATCGGGCCATGCTACGGCTGCTGCCAGCCCGAGGGCAGAGCGCTATTGGGCCTGGACGGTGAAGCTCAGGATGGTGCGCGGGGTCTCGGCCTGGTAGGCAGCCATGCCCGCCGCGTCGTGCAGCGCCGCCGGGTCAACCGCCGGGATGCCCGTGACGCGCACCGTCAGGGCCGTGTCGTTCGCCTGCAGCACCGCGTAGGTGTAGCTGTTGAAGGCGGCGAAGTCGGCCGGCGCCACCAACCCGGGCTGCCCCCCGTCCGAGGAGACGCTGTCGACCAGAAGCCCTGGGAACTCTGGCTCGAGCCCCACCGGGTCGAGGCCGGCAGCCTTCTGCGCCGCCGCCAGGGCGTCCGCCACGGCCCGTTCGGCCGTGCGCCCGTCCGCCCCCGCCGCGCCCACCTTCACTGGCAAGCCGGTCGACGCGCCGATCGGGCCGGTGATGATCTCGAACGCATTGCGCGCCGGCGCCAGAGGCGAGCTCGGGTCCTCAGGCGTCGACCGGTAGCGGAGGTTGTTCACCATGGTGTAGTGGTTGTCAGTCGTCAGGAACACCACGTTGTCGATACCGTTGTCGTCGATGAACTTCAGCAGCCGGTCCCGCTCAACGCGGTAGCCTCCCGCCCACGACTTCGTGCCGTCCGCGTCGACGCCTATCTCGGACGTCCGGCCGACCTGCTGGATGGGCGAGGAGATGACGACAAACTTCCAGGTGACGGCCTCGCCCTGCGCCGTGAGGAGCTCGTTCTCGAGCCAGCTCAGCTGGGGCCGACCGAGCATCGTCCGGTTCGGGTCGTCCGCTGCCGGATCGTCGCTCATCTTCAGGCGCACGTCGCGGTAGGACCTGTCGTCGACGACCATGACGCGGGCCAGGGTGCCCCACGGCTGGCTGAAGTAGTAGCCGCGCGTGCCGTCCAGGCGCGGGTCGCCGGTGCCGGACACCACGCGGTCGCGCAGCGGTTGGTATTCGGAGAACGCCTGCGCCCGCTCCTTGAACCCCTGCGTCTCGTTCACGAACGGCGCGCTGCCGGCTGGGGCGCCGCCCTCGGTGTAGCGCGGCGCGTTCGGGTCGGCGGCCGAGACGCCGAGCTCGTGGTTGTCGGGGACCTCGTACAGACCGAACCGGGAGTACATCGTCCGCAGCGGCACCGCGCCGTCTGGCGGGAGAGGCGGCGGCAGCTCGCGGTTCTCACGGTACTTCATGCGGTACCCGCTCAGGTCTTCGACTGATTCGGTGCCCGTGGCGTTCGTCGTCTCGTAGATGGTGTCGCCGAGGAACACGAAGAAGTCCAGCGACTCCCGGTTCAGCGCGTTCAACAGAGGGTACGGGCGCCACTTCCAGTCAGCGTCGCCGCTGAAGCCGAGAGTGATCGGGACGTGGGCGTCCGGCGCCGGCGCGGTGTGGCAGGTGCCGACGGGGCTGAGCTCGCCCGCCGGGCCGGCGAAGCGGTACGTGACCGGCGCTCCCGGCGCTAGGTCCGTGGCCACCGCCTTCACAGTGAAGTCCGTGTCCGGTCCCGTGTGGACGGGCGCCAACGTCCGGGCGACAGCGCCCGTGGTGTCCAGGAGCTGGGGTTCGAGCGTGGCGGCCGCCGCGGTGCGCGTCCACAGCACCACCTCGGTGCTGGAAGGGTCGCCGCAGGCGACGCCGTGCGTGAACGCGACCGGCGGATCGGCGGCGCGACCCGCCGCTGGCGGCCCGAGCAGGACGCCGGCGAGCAGGACGGCAAGGAGCGGCGCGCGCGAGCGCGGTGCCAGGAGGCGAGTCGGCGCGGCGAAACGGGACGAGATGGCCGCGATCTTACCGCCTGCTCTGGAACGCATCGGCGGCATGGACAACTGACCACAGAACGTTTACACCCCGTTCACCCGCGGTTAGCCGTCGTTCGCGAGAAAACGGCGCGGTTGCTCGCTACGCTTCCCTCGGAACCCGGCCGCCAGCCGGGGCGGAAAAGGGGAGTCCTGGATGTCAGAAGAGACCAGCCTGCGCGATGCGATCATGCGGCGGTTCACGCGCCGCACGATGCTCCGCGCCAGTGGATCGGGTGTTGCCACAGCGGTGATCGTCGGCCCTGGCGAGCGGCCCGCGGCGGCCGCGCCGGCGCCGGTGGCGGCGGTGTCGCCCGCGCCAACCAACCTCGAAGCTCTGGATCCCCACGCCTACACGGGCCGGCGCTGGGGGCAGGCCGACACTGGGATGGACCAGACGGCGACCACCATCCGCATCCTGCCGATCAACCGAGCGAAGCTGCTCGCGGGCGGACGCTTCGATCTGCGGGTCGAGGCGCATGGCGTCGACTCGCAGACGGCGCGCATCACCCTGAACGTGGCCGGCGACAACGGACCGGTGCCCCTGTTGCGCGGCGAGCCGGTGCGGACGAGCGCAACGGCCACCAGCCTGGAGATCACCTACCCCGGGCTGGCGTACGACGGGCCCGGGTCGTACACGGTCTCGGCGTCCGTCGACAGCGGTGGGCAGTCCGCCCAGGCCGCGGTCAGCCACCAGGTCGTCGTGCCGGCGACGGGGGGCAAGAAGGCCAAGAACGTCATCTTCTTCCTGGGCGACGGCATGGGGATCGCGCCGATCACCGCCGCGCGCATCCTGTCCCGGGGTATCACCGAGGGCCGCTACAACGGCCTGCTCGATTTGGACCAGATGCAGTACCGCGGCTTCGTCACGACGTCGGGCGTGGACTCCATCTCCACCGACTCGGCCAACTCGATGTCGGCGTACATGACCGGCCACAAGAGCTCGGTGAACGCGCTCGGCGTCTACGAGTCGAACGAGCCGGACCCCAATCACCACCCGCGCGTCGAGACCATGGCCGAGCTACTGAAGCGGACGCGCGGCATGGGGGTGGGCGTGGTCACCACGGCGGAGATCCAGGACGCCACGCCGGCCGCCGTGTGGGCCCACACGCGGCGGCGCTCCGAGTACCCGGCGATCATGGACCAGGCGCTGGATCGCGCGCAGCAGCCGGACGTCCTGATGGGCGGCGGCTCGGCGACGCTGCTGCCACAGTCCCAGCCCGGCTCGCGCCGCAAGGACGATCGCGACCTGGTCCAGGAGTTCCAGGCGGCCGGCTTCTCGTGGGCCGCCAGCCGCGGCCAGCTGAACGACGTCATGGCCGCCGGGACGCCGAGCAAGCTGCTGGCGCTGTTCCACTACGGCCACATGAACTTCTACATGGACCGCGAGTTCCTGAAGAATCCGCTGGCGCCAAACCCGAGCCAGAGCATCGTCGCACCCCAGTTCGACGATCAGCCGACGCTCATGGACATGACGTCGGCGGCGCTCAAGGTGCTCGAAAAGAATCCCAACGGCTTCTTCTTGATGGTCGAGGGCGCCTCGATCGACAAGGCGCAGCACCCGCTCGACTGGCAGAGGGCGGCCTACGACACGATCGAGTTCGACCATGCCGTCGGCGTGGCGAAGCGCTGGGCCGCCAACCGCGACGATACCCTGATCGTGGTCACAGCCGACCACAACCACGCCATGAGCATCGCCGGCACCAACGACCTGAACCGTGGTGTCGGTCGGCACGGCAACGGCGTCTACGCGGAGGCCGGCTTCCCGGGCTTCGTCCCGAACCCGGACGGCTTCCCGTCCAACCCGGACCCGGACCGAACCCTGTACGTGGCCTGGTCCAACCACCCGGATTTCCGGGACGCCTTCCGCTTCGAACAGGGCGGCTACGTCGAGCCGGCGCTGGTCGACAACAGCGACCCGAATGCTCCCAAACCAGCCGTGCCGAACCCCAAAAGGGACGACCAGGCCGAGCTGCAGACCGGCAACCTGAACTTTGGCGAGACCAACAGCGTGCACACGGTTGAGGACGTCGGGATCTGGGCATCCGGCCCGGGCGCCGAGCGCTTCAACGCGCTGCTCGACAATACAGAGGTCTTCTTCGCCGTCATGGACGCCCTCGGTCTGGACGCCCGCAGGAGCAGCGGGTAGTCCGCCTGGGTCCAGAGACAGACATCCGCCTGTACGGCTACCTGCGCACCGGCGGCGCGGCGGCCGTCGAGGCACTCATCGACACGACGGTCGACCTGAGCCCTCTCTCCGCCGGCTGACGACGCCATCGCGTTACTCGCCCTGCAGCTCCCTCGAGAAGCGGTACATGCCCGCGGTGAGGCCGCCGTCGACGGGCAGCACGGCGCCAGTGACGAAGGCGGCGTCGTCCGAGGCCAGGAACGCCGCCGCCGCCGCCACCTCCTCTGGGTCCCCCACACGGCCGACGGGGTACCAGGCGGCCAGCCTGTCGAAGATCTCCTGGGTCCGCTCCACCCGTGGCCCCCAGATCGGCGTGCGGATCGTCCCCGGGCAGATGACGTTCGCCCGCACCCCTTGCCCGCCATAGCGGACCGCCAGGTTCTGCGTCAGGTTCACCACGCCCGCCTTGGCCGCGCTGTAGGCCTCCTCGCCCAGGCCAGTGAGGCCGTTGACCGACGAAATGTTCACGATCGCGCCGCGGCGCTGGTCGAGCATCGCCGGCAGGACCGCTCGCGTGCACAGGAAGACGCTCTTGAGAACGATCGCCACGATCCGGTCCCAGGTCGCCTCGTCGGTCACCAGGATGTCGTCGCCGCCGCCAACAGCCGCGTTGTTCACCAGCACGTCGACGTGGCCGTACGCCGCCAGCGTCTCGGCCGCCAGCCGCCTGGTGTCGTCGGCGCGCGTCACGTCCATCGGGACCAGAAGCGCCCTGCCGCCACCGGCCTGGATCGTGGCGACCACCTCCTGGCCGCGCGGGCCGTCGATCTCGGCGACGACGACAGCCGCGCCCTCCTCGGCGAAGCGCAGCGCGGTGGCTCGCCCGATGCCCGACCCGGCGCCCGTGACCACGGCGACGCGGCCGCTAAGCCGCACGCGCGCCTACCGCCTGAGCGATCCAGTCCAGGGACTCCAGTCGCATGAAGCCGTAATGGTAAAAGCCGCTGTCCGCCACACCAAGGCGGCGCAGCGTTGCCACCCGGTCGGCGAGCGCGGTTGGCGCGTCGACGTCCGGCGCCATCGGCCGCAAGACCACCTCCAGCTGCCGACCCGGCGGGAGAGTGGCCAGGTAGGCGGCGACCTCCCGCTCGAACCGGCCAGGGTCGGCGAAGTACGCCAGGGCGCCCAGACCGTCGCTGGCGCCGGCGACGGCCGGCAGCGACACGCCGTCGCGCCAGGCGATGCTCGTCGCCGTGGCCTCGGAGGTGGGCCGGCCGGTGGCGTAGCCGAGAGTCGCGCCCGACGGATCGAGAAAGACCACGCGTGTCCGCGGCGACTCGTCGTGCACCGCGGCGGTGACCTCCTGAACGAGAGACGTGACGACGTCCCGACGCACGTCCAGATACTGGCCCAGCTCGCCATCGCAGGCGGCCCGTAGCTCGACCTCGTCGACGTCGGACTCCCAGGTCTCGTTCTGGCTGGACTCGAAGACGCGCGAGACAAGGCCCCGGACGTACTCGCCCACCCTGGCGCCGTCGACTGCCGCGACTCTGGCGGCGCCGAGACAGGCATCGCAGAAGCACAATCCCAGCAGGTAGCGAATGGTGGGGCTGAGCCGGATGAAGCTGCGCTCGTGGTGGTAGCCGTGGTCGAACGGCATGTAGGACAGGGCTTCCAGCTTGATGGACTCCACGCCGTAGCGCGCCACGTCGCCGGCCAGAGCGCGGGCGTAGGCGCGGACCTCCGGTCTGGCCGGGCAGAGATAGTTCAGGATAGGATCGCCGAAGGCATTGGCCGGGGCCGACGCCGGGTGGAGGAACCCCAGGCGGGAGTTGTGGAGGAACACGACCCAGGCGCTGACCGCCATCCCGTGCGGCGCCGCGGCTGCTGTCAGCCGCGCCAGCGGGTCGTCCGCCTCGGCCACTGACGCGACCTTCGGCTGGAGCGGCGTGCCGGCGTAGCGCTCGTGCTGGGGGTGGAAGTAGACAGTGCCGCCCTCGAGGTAGAGCACGTGGTGGCGGGGGTTGTGCGGGAAAACGTCGCGCGAGTGGTGGTAGGCGGCGGCCATGGCCACGCCATCGAGCCCGGCGCCGCGCAGGCGCCCCAGCACGACGTCGTCGCCCTCGCCCAGCAGGTCGTGCGCGAACAGGTACGCCGTCGGCACAACGCTCAACGCCTAACACCTAGCCGCGCAGCGCGCCTTCGGTGAGGCCCTTCATGAACCAGCGCTGGCTGGCCGCGAAGGCCGCGATGCCAGGGGTGATCACCATGATGTAGACGGCGGCGATCCGCGGCCAGGCCCACTGCCCCATCCCGCCGAGCGCGGTGGCCAGGACCACGGGCATGGTCCGCGCCTCCTGGTCGTTGGTAAGGGTGAAAGCGAGCAGGTACTCGCCCCAGGCGGTGACGAAGTTCACCATGATGACCACCACGATGCCGTTGCGGACCAGGGGCATCATGACCGACCACAGGGTGCGCCACGCCCCCGCGCCATCGATGAGCGCGGCATCGGCGATCTCCGACGATATCTGCTCGAACATGCCGCGCATGATGAACACGCTCAGGGCCAGATTGAGCGTCACGTAGGGCAGGATGAGCCCGAACGTGTTGTTGATCAGGCCGAGGCCGCGCTGGATCTCGAACAGCGCGATCAGGGACGTGACCCGGGTCGGGAAGTACATCGACGCCACCAGCAGGGCGACGATGACGGCACGGCCCGGGAGTCGCCGCAGGTGCACCAGCGCGTAGCCCGCCAGGATGGAGCAGATCGTCGTGGTGACGACGGTGCCGGCCGTCACCACGACGCTGTTCACCATGTTGCGCGGCAGAGTTGGGATGCCGTTGAGCACGTAGGCGTAGTGGCTGAAATCGAACTCCCGCGGCCAGAAGCCGGCCGTGTAGGCGTCAGGAATCGACCTGACCGAGAGCAGCAGGACCCAGGTGAGTGGCAGCAGCACCACCAGCAGGAAGAAGATGATGATCGCGTGCCGCAGCACCGTGCCGACGGAGACACGGCGTTGAGTACCGGGCGCGGATCGGGTCAGTGGGCGGGCAGTGGTCAGCTCGCGGGTCGTTGCCACGGTGTATTTTTCCCTCTCTCCCTAGTCGCGCGGCCGGAAGACCCAGAACAGTCCCAGGACCACGATCAGCATGAAGAAGGCGCCGATCCAGCCGATGGCCGCCGCGTAGGCCTGGGGCCAATCGCCGAGCTGGAACGCCAGGTCCCACATGTACACCGTCCAGGTGTAGGTGGGGAGGGCGCGATTGAAGCCGCCCAGGATGAGGTACTCGTCGATGACCGCCATGGCCGTGCCGAAGCGGAGCACTACCAGCACCAGCATGATGGGCCGCAGGCGGGGCACTGTGACGTGCCAGAACAGGCTCCACTCGTTGGCGCCGTCGACGCGGGCGGCCTCGTACAGGTCGCGCGGAATGGCCGCCAGGCCTGCCAGAAAGAAGATGGTGTGGTAGCCCAGGCCCCACCACCACTCCATGACCGCCAGCGCCGGCAACGTGAGCCACGGGTTGCCCAGCCACTGCGGCGCGGCTCGGGCGCTGACAGCCCCCAGCACGTCGACCAGCATGTAGTTGATCGGCCCGATGTTGAAGTTGTACATCCACTTCCACAGGACCACGATCATCGCCCCGGGGATGACGGCCGGGATGAGCAGGATCAACCGGTACACCGTCGCGACGGCCGGATGCTCGACGCGGTCGATGAGCACCGCCAGCAGCAGCGGGATGAAGATCATCCCCGGCACGAACAGCGCCGTGAACGCCGCCGCGCGGCCAAGGCCAAGCCAGGTGACCGGATCGATGAACGCTGTCGCGTAGTTGGCGAAGCCGACGAAGGCGAGCGGCGCGTTGGTCGCCAGGAAGTGGTAGTTGGTAAACGAGAGGAAGAGCACCCGGAGGATCGGGTACACCTGCCAGCCAAAGAAGAAGACGACCGTCGGGATGACAAAGAGCCATCCGAGGTAGTCGCGCGGCGCGTACCCGCGCGAGCGCGTGAGGGTTACAGCCATAGCAGAGGTCCAGTGGTCGGCGGCGGGGAGCCGCCGACCACCTGTCCATTGGACAAAGAAAGCCCTATCCGGTCTTCTTGATCTCGGCCTGGACCGCGTCCTTGGCCGCCTGGAGCGCCTCCTTGGGGTCGCTCGTCTCCCCCGTGATGTAGCGCTGCCAGTACTGCTGGCCAATCACGAACTGGGTCAGGCCGAACTTGTGGTTCGGGATGGCCTTGCTCACCTTCAGCTGCTCGGCCACCTGGAACGGGTAGTCCTGCATCCAGGACGGACGATTGGCCTTCCACTTGTCCCAGAAGGACTGGTAGGGCGGGACGTGTCCCGTCTGCTTCTGGCCGACGCTGAGCGACTCCTGCCAGATGCGGTCGTCAGTGGTCAGCGCCTTGAGGTACTGCGCCGCCTTGTCCTTGTTCTGGCCGTACTTGAACAGGGCCATGCCCGTGTCCCAGAAGACCGTGCCACCCTCGCCGTTGGCGAACTTGGGGAGCTGGCCGAGCTTCAGCTTGCTGGGGTCTGGCCACAGCGCCGAGAACCGGATCGGCGCGTTCTGGTACTTGGTGAAGTACGCCACCTTCTGGGTCGAGAACTGGTTCTCGTCCGGCGTGTCGTTCACGCCGCCGTCCGTGTTGCCGGGGTTCAAGGTGTCTGGCCCAGAGAGGTCGTAGATCTTCTTCATCAGCTGGAGCGCCTGGACGGCCGGGTCGCTGGTGAAGTCGAACAGGTTGTCGCTGGTGTAGACTTTGGTGCTCAGGCTGTGGGTGAAGGGCGCGAGCGAGCGCCAGCCGTGCGCGTCGAACGTGGCGCCGTACGCCGCGGCCTTGGTGTCGACGACCTTCTGGGCGTTGGCCAGGTAATCGTCCCAGTTCGTCGGCAGGTCGACAGAGCTCGCCTTCTGGGTCAGGCCGCTGTTGCTGCCCAGGACGCAGATGTCCAGCAGGAACGGCCAGCAGTACAGCTTGCCGTCGATGGAGCACTCCTCCTTGATCGCCGGCAGGATGTCGTTGAGCACGTCCTTGGGGATGTAGTTGTCCCACGGCTCGATGACGTCGGCCTGGACCAGCGCGGTCATCTCGACGAACGGCGTCATGCCGACGTAGATGTCCCAGGTGCTGTTCTTGTCGCGCGCCTCGGCGACGAAGCGGTCGATGCCGAAACCCTGGACTGGTGCGATCTGGAAGTTCAGCGGCGTGGTCTTGGCGAAGTCGTCGGAGACCGTCTTGACGGCGGGGTGGGTGTCCGGGATCCAGGCGTAGAAGGTGGGGGTGAGCGGCCGGTTGGACGCGGCCTGGGCCGGGGCGCTGGTCGCGGCCGCGGCAGCAGGGGCCGGTGAGCCGGCGGCCGCGGGCTTGGCGGCTGGCGCGGTCGTCGCGGCGGCGGCGGCCGCCGCCGTGGGAGCAGCGGCGGGCGCGGTGGTGGCAGCGGCCGCCGGGGCGGTGGCAGCGGCCGCCGGGGCGCCGGTCGGCTGCGAGGCGGGCGGCGGTGTCACCGCCCCGCCGGAGCAGGCGGCGAGCAGGGATGCGGCGCCCGTCAGCCCGACCAGCGACAGGAAGCGCCGGCGGTCCATCCCTCGCGAAAACGTCGCTAGCTCGTCACGGGTGCGTGAATCCATCGTCCAGGGTCCTCCTGAGGCGCCCACAGGGCGCCTGTCGTGTGGCCAGCCATGCTAGACAGCCCGCTCCGCCGCGGTCAATTGTCAAAAGTGCCGAATCGGGAGCGCCCTACGCCTCAAAGGTAGCGGTTGCAGGTGTAGCACCAGGTGAACGAGGCCGGCTCGATCGGGAACGACTTGATCACCGGGTGCCCGCTGGCGCGCGCGTGAGCCGTGTTGTGGCCCCGCTGCGATTCGCAGCAGCCAACGTGGCCGCACTCGGTGCACATACGTAAGTTGAAAGTGCTGCCGCACTCCTGGCACGTCGCGGTCTGGGGTGTGGCCAGCGCCGCCGAAGCGTGCATACAGGCGGCGGTCGACTCGGGTGCTGACGTCATGGTGGCCAGTATGGCCGACCGGAGAATTGATCGTGATTGATTGACGGGCGAGGGCATGTTGGAAGCTTCTGGCACCGGTCCAGTGGCGCGATGCCTCAGACCGAGAACCCCTTTCGGAGCGACTCATGCGCAAGCTTTCACGGCAGGTTTACCTTCGCGGCTTCAGCATCGCAACGGCCCTTCTGAGCTTCGGCCTCCTGGCCCAATCCGTCTTCGCAGCCGATGGTGGCGGCCCCTGGGCGTTCTGAGTGTGAGCTTGAGCTTGGAGAGCAGAGCCAAAGAGGACAGAACTGTCCGAACGTCTCTAGCGGACAGTGATCCTAGCTGAGGTCCTTGCAGGAGCGAGGCGGCCCGCCGCGACAGCGCGGTCCGGGCCCCGCCTCCCGCTCTCGCTCGCTGACGGCTGAAGCCTACTTCACGACGACGTTGACCAGTTTGCCGGGGACCACTACCACCTTCTGGACGGTACCGTCGCCGACGAACTGCCGCACCCGCGGCAGCGCCAGCGCCAGCTCTCGCAGCTGCGCCTGGTCACCTGCCACGACCACTGGCACGCGCAGCTGGTCGCGCAGCTTGCCATTGACCTGCACCACCAGCACGATCTCGGCCTGCGCCAGCAGCGCCTCCTCGAACTCCGGCCATGGCTGCTGGTGGACGCTGTACGGGTGGCCCCTAGCCGCCGTCCACAGCTCCTCGGCAATGTGCGGGAATGAGGGGGCCACCAGACGAATGAGCGTATCGATGGCCTCGTCCCAGGCGGCGCGGCCCACCGCCTGGCCGGCGACGCCCTGCTCGCAGGCGTCGCGGATCCGTCGCAGCTCGTTGCGGAAGATCATGAGCTTCGACACCATCGTGTTGAAGCGGAAGCCGTCGAGGTCGTGGCTGACGCCCTTGATGGTGCCGTGCGTGAGGCGCCGCAGCTCGGCGTCGCCGGCGCCGTGACCCGGGGCCGGCGCGGGGCCAGTCGCCAGGTCCCAGATGTGCTGCAGCAGGTCCTGGATGGCGCCCAGCGCGCTCATGTTGACGTGGCCGCCCTGGTCCCACGGGCCCAGGAACATGAGCCAGCCGCGCACCGCGTCCGCGCCTGACCGGCCGACGTGCTCGTCCGGGTTGACCACGTTGCCGTGGCTCTTCGACATGCGCTTGCCGTCTGGGCCGAGCACTTCGCCCTGGTTGTACAGGCGGCGGAACGGCTCGCCAAACTCGACAAGTCCCATGTCCCGCAGCACCTTGATGAAGAAGCGGCTGTACAGCAGGTGCATCACCGCGTGCTCGGCACCCCCCATGTACTGGTCCACGGGCAGCCAGTAGCGCACGCTGTCCTGGTCGAAACCGGGCGCGTCCCCAGTGTCTGGGGACGTGTAGCGCAAGAAGTACCAGGACGAGTCCATAAAGGTGTCCATGGTGTCGGTCTCGCGTCGCGCCGGTCCGCCGCACGTTGGGCAGCTGGTGTTGACGAACTCCTGGCTCAGCGCCAGCGGGTTCTCGCCCTGAGCCGTCCGGAACTCGACGTCCGCTGGCAGCAGCACTGGCAGCTCGGCCTCCGGGACCGGCACGATGCCGTCGTCTGGACAGTACACCATGGGGATCGGCGTGCCCCAGTAGCGCTGGCGTGAGATGAGCCAATCGCGCATGCGGTAGTTCACCCGCCGCTCGCCGACGCCGCGCTCCTCGAACCAGTCGGCGATCCTCTCGAGGGCGTCGCGGTTGGGCAGGCCGTCGAACTCCCCGGAGTTCACCATGACGCCCGGGTCGACGTAGGCCCTGTTGCCGGGGAGGCGCTCGGGCGTCACCGCCGCCGGGTCGTCGGCCGGGCGAACCACCACCCGTATCGGGAGGCCGAACTTCTTGGCGAACTCCCAGTCCCGCTCGTCGGAGGCGGGCACGGCCATGATCGCCCCCGTGCCGTAGGAGGCCAGGACGTAGTCGGCGATCCAGATCGGCAGCCGTTCGCCGCTGGCCGGGTTGACCGCGTAGCTGCCGATGGGGACGCCGCTCTTCTCCTTGTCGGTGGCCAGGCGCTCGATCTCGGTCTGGCGGCGCGTCTGCGCGACGTACGCCTCCACCTCGGCGCGGCGCGACGGTGTCGTCAGCTGGCCGACCAGCGGGTGCTCGGGCGCCAGGACGACGTAGGTCATGCCGAATACTGTGTCGATGCGGGTGGTGAACGCGGCGATCGCCAGACCCGGGTGGTCGGCAACCGGCAGGCGGAACTCGACGCCCTCGGAGCGGCCGATCCAGTTCATCTGCATGGTCTGGATCCGCTCCGGCCAGTCGATGCCGCTGAAGTCGAGGAGCTCGTCGGCATACCGGGTGATGCGGAAGAACCACTGTTCGAGATCGCGCTTGACGACTGGTGTGTCGCAGCGCCAGCACCGCCCGTTGTGGACCTGCTCGTTGGCCAGAACTGCCTGGTCCTTGGGGCACCAGTTCACCGGGGCCTTCTGCTTGTACGCCAGGCCCCGCTTGTAGAACTGGAGGAAGAACCACTGGTTCCAGCGGTAGAACTCCGGCAGGCAGGTGGCCAGCTCCTTGGACCAGTCGTACGAGCCGCCCATGGTGCGCCACTGGCGCTCCATGTTGCGGATGTTGTCCATGGTCCAGCTGTACGGGTGCGTGCCGTGCCGTATCGCGGCGCCCTCAGCGGGCAGGCCGAAGGCGTCGAAGCCGGGCGGGAACAGCACGTTGAAGCCGCGCATGCGCTTGTAGCGGGCGTGGACGTCGGCAACGGCGAAGTTCCACCAGTGGCCCAGGTGCAGGTCGCCGCTGGTGTAGGGAAACATGACCAGCGCGTAGTACTTCGGGCGCGTGGTATCGACCTGCGCCTCATAGAGCCGGTCGGCTGCCCAGCGGGCCTGCCACCTGGCTTCGAGCGCGCGGTGGTCGTACCGCTGAGGGCGCGAGCTCGGCAACGGGGTGGGCGCAACCTGGGCCATCAGGAATCCTGGGCGGTATTGTAGTCGTATGGACCGCGTCGTCTACGACTCCGCCGTTGGCCGCGTCGACTCCTGCCCAAGCTGCGGCAAGCGGCGCGACCGCTGCTCGTGCGCCACGCCGCGGACCGGCCAGCGCCCGTCTCCCGCCGTCCCCCGTGACGGCGTCGTGCGCATCATGCGCGATCGCAAGAACCGCGGCGGCAAGGTCGTGACCGTCGTGGCCGGCCTGCCGGTCGCCGGTGCCGGTCTGGCCCAGGTGGCCGCTGACCTCAAGCGCGCCTGCGGCACCGGCGGCACCGTGAAGGGCGACCTCGTCGAGGTCCAGGGCGACCACCGCGACCGGATCGCTGACCTCCTGCGCCAGCGCGGCTACACCGTCAAGCTCGCCGGCGGCTAGGCGCCCGGTGGCCAGTCCACCACGAGGCTGCTGAAGCGCCCCTCGACCACCGCGGCGCCCTCGTCCGGCGCGACGGCCTGTCCGAGGGCGTAGGCGCGGATACGGAGCCCCGCGTCGCCCGGTCGGCCTCGCCTGTCCCACTCCCTCAGCCGGTCGCGCAGCTGTTCCGCACAGGCGACGTCCCCGCCGAACAGGCACACAGCGATGTCTGACTCGTCCTCAGCGTCCAGCTCCGACGGCTGCCGCGCTTCGCCTGTCGGCGCGCCGTCAGGGGCATTGCCGCGCACCAGGAGGGCCAGCCCGCGCGTGCCGACGAGGCCTAAGGTGGCGTGCCAGCGGCCTGTGCTGCTGACCAACGGCGGGATTGCCGGGGCAGCGCCGCGAGCAGGGAAGTCGGCCCAGAGCGAGCAGGCGCGCTCCTCGAACAGCCCGAGCCACAGGCCGAACCCGGCAGCCACCTCGCTGGGGACAGCTCGGACCCCGGTCGGCATCTGGTCCCACGGCCCGCGCAGCAGCCGATACGCCCAGTCGCCCACGGCCGGGGTGCTGTCTGCTGCGCTGGCCTCGGCGTGCAGCCCCATGACGATCGTCCCGTTCGGGCCGATGGGCCGTCGGCCGGCGGGCGAGGCGAGCGTCCCGCGGAGCGGGATGAAGCTGCATGCCCGCGACGAGACGCTCACCAGGTGATCGGCCTCGTGCTCGAACGCCACGGTCCGCTGCGGGCCGCGCAAGCTCAGCGGTAGGACCAGACGGCCCGCCGGCCGGGCGAGCTGCTCGCGCCACGCGGCCGCGATGTCGCTGGCCGCGACCGTCAGCACGACGCGGTCGAACGGCGCCCGTGCCGGACAGCCAAGCGCCCCGTCGCCGAGGAGCACGACCACCCGCTCGTAGCCAGCGCGCGCCAGGTGCTCGCGGGCGTCGTCCACCAGGTCCTGGTCGATGTCGATCGTGACCACCTCGCCCGCGGCGCCGACGATCTCCGCCATGAGCGCGGCGTTGTAGCCCGTTCCGGCGCCGATCTCCAGCACCCGCTGGCCCGGGCGCAGGTCCAGCTGCTCCAGCATGATGGCCACGACGTCCGGCGCCGACGCCGAGCTGACCCCCACCCCCTGGACACGTTTGGTGACGATGGCGGAATCGCTGCGGTAGACCTCGTCGAGCGGGACGTTCGGGACGAAAAGCTCGCGCGGCACCGCGCGAAAGGCGGCGGCCACGGTCGGCGATTGAATGTGCCCATCGCGCGTCAGCTTGGCGACGAGCGCCTCGCGGGCGGCGACGCCCTGTGCCTGCTTGTCGCCCGACCATGGCCAGCCCATGCCCGCTTCCATCGCAGGGTCCGCGCCTGGCGCCACGCCTCGCCGCTCGCTTGCTGATTGCCGATTGCTGACTGCTGAGTGCGCAACGGAACGTGGCGCGCCCGGCGGGACAGGAGCACAATGGAGGGCGTCGATACCCGCGGCTACCGCCCGCTGGTTCCATGCCCTCCATCACCGTCGCTCCCCGCATCCCCCGACGAGCTTCGGGCCCGACGGTCGGCGCTGCGCTCCTGCGGCGCGTGCGTTCCTGGAACTACGACGCCGCCCCCGAATCGGGCAGCCCGCGCGACGTGCGCGTGGACTTCCTGCGCGGCTTCTGCATCTTCGCCATGGTGGTCGATCATCTCGGCGGCGACTCGTGGCTGTACGCGATCACCGGCGGCAACCGCTTCTACGTCTCGGCCGCGGAGGGCTTCATCTTCATCAGCGGCTTCATCATGGGTCAGGCCTACCGCGCCAAGACGAGGCGCTCAGGGTTGGTCGCGGTCCAGGCCGAGGCGCTCCGCCGGGCCCGGACGCTGTACGTCACGACCGCCCTGCTCACCATCGTCTTCTCCATCCTGTACCTCTACACCGACATCACCCTGTGGACCGGGCGCGACTTCGGCCTCGGCATGGACACACTTGACGAGATCGTCGTCGGCGCCCTGACCCTGCACTACACCTACCACGGCACCGACATCCTGGCCATGTACACGCTGCTGATCCTGGTGTCGCCGATCGTGCTGCTGCTGCTGTCCATCGGCCAGTGGCGCTGGATCCTGTTCACCTCGTGGGCCTGGTGGCTCGGCTACCAGGTCTATCCGGAGCAGACGACGGTGCCGTGGTACATCCGCAATGGCGAGAACTTCCCGCTTGCCGCCTGGCAGGTTCTGTTCATCACCGGGCAGGTGCTCGGCTTCCATCGCGGCGAGCTCGGCGAGCGGCTGAGGCCGTACCGCCGGCTCCGCGTGGCGGTCACCGCCGTCTGCGTGGCCCTGGTGCTCGGGCTGATCGCCCTCTTCTGGGACGTTGGCACCGGCTCGCCGGTCCCGGCCCAGCTGTCCTTCTTCGACGTCGGCCCCGACGCGCTCAGCGAGTCCTTCTTCAAGATTCCGCTGCGCCCGTGGCGCATCGTCGCCTTCGCGTCGGTGGCCATCATGGCCTACACGCTGGTGACGTACCTGTGGCTGCCGCTGCGCCGCGTTCTGGGCTGGCTCATGGTGCCCCTGGGCCAGCGCGCGTTGTACTGCTACATCGTGCACTTCGCCCTCATCCTGGCGCTCTTCAACATCGTGCCGCTGGTGGCCGGCCTGCCCTGGGACGTGGCCACCGAGACGCTCGAGCCGCTGTTCCAGCTCGGGCTGGTCCTGGTCCTGTGGGCGCTGGTCCGCTACCGGGTGCTGTTCGGTATCATTCCGAACTAGCTGACAGCCGTGAGCCATCAGCAGTCAGCAGCTTTCAGCGGGTGTGGCTTGCTGCGCCTGGGCCCGGCACTGCTTTACGCTTCTGGAGCTGATAGCTGACAGCTGATAGCTCGTATGGACCGGCTCTTCATCTCCCTCGGTGCGGCTAGCGCGTTCCTGGCGGTGGCCGCGGGCGCCTTCGGCGCCCACGCGCTGGCCGGCCGACTCTCACCAGACCTCATCGCCGTCTACCAGACGGGCGTCGCGTACCAGATGTACCACGCGCTCGGCCTGCTGGCCGTAGGCGTCCTGCTGGGACGTTTCTCGGTTGGCGGCTCGCCCTGGCTCACCGCCTCCGGCTGGCTGTTCGTCGCCGGCACAGTCCTTTTCTCGGGCAGCCTCTACGGCCTGTCCCTCGGCGGGATAAGCGCCCTGGGCGTCATCACCCCTCTGGGAGGCGTGGCGTTCCTGGTCGGCTGGGGCGCGCTCGGCGCCGGCATCTGGCTCGGCGGCCGCTAGCGCCGCGCCGGAGTCCGCTTCGGCTTCCACTTGATACTGGCGCTCAGGCTAGACGGCGTGGACGGCTTAGTCGGCTTATCGGCTTAAATGCTTAAGCTACACGGGCATGGCAGCGCTAGACGCCATCGAGGTCGTCGTCGAGATCCCGCGCGGTAGTCGCAACAAGTACGAGTTCGACAAGCGGCGCGGCGTTTTCGTCCTCGACCGCGTGCTCCACTCAGCCGTCCACTACCCGATGGATTACGGCTTCATCCCGGAGACGCTGTCCGACGATGGCGATCCCCTCGATGCGCTGGTGGTCGTCAACGAGCCCACCTTCGTCGGCTGCCACATCCCGGCCCGCCCTATCGGCGTTCTGGATATGAAGGACGAGAAGGGGCACGACCACAAGATCCTCGCCGTTCCGCTCGGCGACCCGCGCTTCGCCAGCATCCGCGGCTTGCGCCACCTTGACCCGCATTGGCTGCGGGAGATCGAGCAGTTCTTTCAGACGTACAAGGCTCTGGAGGACGCGTGGACGGAGATCCTCGGCTGGGAAGGGACCGCGGCCGCGGTCCGCGTCATCCACGCGGCGCGCCAGCTTCACGAGCGCGCCAGGAGCGAGACCGGGCGGTAGCATGGGGGACGAGGAGGGGCACAGTGGCCACATTCATTCTGCTCTCGACCCTGACGGACGAAGGCGCTCTCACCATCAAGGAGGACCCGGCGCGTATCAAGGAGGTCAACCAGGAGCTGGACCGCATGGGCTTGCGCGTGCTGAGCCAGTGGGCGGTGCTGGGACCGTACGACTTCGTCAACGTCGTCGAAGCGCCGGACACGCTGGCAGTGGCCCGCGTCTCCGCCGAGCTGTCCTCGCGCGGCAGCGTCCGCATCATGACCCTGCCGGCGATCCCTATCGACGAGTTCATCGCCGGCCTGACGTCAAGCCAGCCCTCCGCTGGCGGCTGATGGCCGATAGCCACGAGCTGATAGCTCGTAGCGCGTAGCGCGTTGGCTGTGCCGGCGGCGGCGAGCGTCCGCACCGCCGGCGCGCCATACTGCGGCTATGGCTCATTCCGACGCTGGGCGCGACGCCGCGTGGGGCGTCGTGGCCCGACCCGAATCCCGCTGGCCGGCCTCCATCGCCGTGATCGCGGCGGTCGTCCTGTACGCGACCCTCCCCGAACGCCTGACCTTCGGTCCCACCTGGTTCCTGCCCGTTCTGGAGATGGCTGTGCTGATCCCGCTGACCATCGCCGTGCCGCGGCGCGATCAGGACGAGCCGCAGCTGCACCGGTTCGTCTCCATCGCGTTGATCGCCGTGGTCAGCGCGGCCAACGTGGCCTCCCTCGGGCTGCTCGTCGCCAGCCTGCTCACCGGGTTGAACAAGCGGGAGGGATCCCAGCTGATAGTTGCCGCCATGCAGGTCTGGCTGACGAACATCCTGATCTTCGCCCTGTGGTACTGGGAGCTGGACCGCGGCGGTCCGAGCGCTCGCGGCACGGCGCACCACCGGGAGCCCGACTTCCTGTTCCCCCAGATGACCACGCCCGCGGCCGCCCCGCCAGGCTGGACGCCGAAGTTCCTCGACTACCTGTACGTAGCCTTCACCAACGCCACCGCGTTCAGCCCGACGGACACGCTGCCGCTGACGATCTGGGCCAAGAACCTGATGCTCGTCCAATCCCTCGCGTCCCTGTTGACGGTGGCCCTCGTGGCGGCCCGGGCGGTCAATATCCTCCAGTAGGCGCGGTCGCCGGCCGCGGGGCGCTGGCAAGAATGACCACCGCGCCAGCGGCGCACAACGGCAGCACGTGCAGCACACCGTCATAACCCTGGGTGGCCGCCACGAGCGCCAGGCCGGCCCCGCCGGCGCTGACCCCAAGATCGAGCGCCAGATTCCACACGGTGCTGACCAGGCGCGTCTCCGCAGGGTCGGCCCCATCGAGCAGCCCGACCAGTATCGCGCTCTGCGTCATCCCCGATCCCAGGCCGTACAGCGCGGCCGCCACCAGGACGAATGGCGACGCCTGCGACGCCGCCAACAGCCCGAGGCCAAGCAGGGCCAGGCCAAGCCCGGGCAGCGCGATGGCTCGGCTGCCGAAGCGGTCGGTGCCGGCCCCGCCCAGCCAGCGCGCCAGCCCCCGGCCGATCCCGTACACCAGGAAGAACGCCGTTGCCGAGCCCACGCCCGTGCTCTGGAGCACCAGGGGCACGAACGAGATGATGCCGCCGTAGGTGGCCGACAGCACCGTGAGCGCGACGCCGTACGTTAGGAGGCCGCGGCGCTGGAACACATGCCAGAGGGGCACGTGGGCGCTGGCCGGTGGTGCGTCGGCGGCGCGCAGGCGCCACGCGACGGTGGCCGCGGCCAGGGCCGCACCCCCCGTGAGCGCGAAGACGGGGCGGAAACCGGCGCGCTCCAGCAGCCACAGGCCGGCCGCCGGCCCGACCACGTTGGGCACGCTGGAGCACAGGCTGAGGTAGCCGATCGCCTCACCGCGCCGGCTGGCCGGCGCCAGCTCCGCGACCAGAATCGCCGATCCCACCACGGCCACGCCGAAGCCGAGGCCGCGCACGACGGCCAGGGCGGTCAAGGCTGGCGCGTTGCCGACCGCGAGCACGCCGGCCAGTGACCCGAGCCCGAGCAGCACGAGCGAGACGGGAAACATGCGGCGCATGGCGAACCGGGCCAGCAGCGTCGGCATCATGAGCTCGGTGACCACAGTGGCGCCGGCGAAGACCGCGGTGAGCAGGCCCGCCTGGCCGCTGCCTGGCTGGGCCTGCTCGGCCGCCTGCGGCGCCACCACCATCAGGGCGGGCACGTTGACGAAGGTGCACAGGACGGCGACCAGGGCCAGCACGAGGTCACGCGTCCACATCGGCTGGAGAACGGTACCGCCCCCTCTGGCCGACCCGCCCGCGGGCGGTGGTAAGGTGAGCCACGAAGCCGAGACTTCGAGAGTCGCCAGCCGCCAGCCGGAAGGAGCACCGCGTTGTTCGTCGCCGTCACCCGCGTCAAGAACCTGCCCGCCGCAGCCCGCGAGCGCATGACCGAGGCCTTCCGCCAGGGCGCCAGGGATCTCGAGCAGTTCAGCGGCTTCCTGGGCCTCGAGCTGTGGACAACTGAGGACAGCCTGGATGCCGTCTCCCGTTGGCAGTCCCGCGAGGCCATGGAGGCGTACTCCACCAGCAGCGCATTCGGCGCCCACCACGCCGGCCCATCGCGCAGCGGCGAGGTCGTCTATTACGACGCCGAAGTGATCCGCTAGCGCCCGGCGCCCTGAAGCTACAGCACGACGCAGGAGGAGCCCTCGTGAAGATCACCGACGTCACCACCACCCTGCTCCGCCGCCCAGGTGTCCCCGGCATCCAGGACGCCACGATCCGCCACCGCGACACCGGCCAGAGCGCCTTCTTCGTGCACATCAAGACGGATGAGGGCCTCGAGGGTCTCGGCCCGGGCCAGGCGGTCGGCACGCGCGACCTGGTCCAGGACGTCCTGAAGCCCCTCCTCGTCGGACAGGACCCGCTCGTCCACGAGAAGCTCTGGGAGGACATGTTCTGGCGGGTGCGCGGCTTCGGGCGCAAGGGCACTGCCTTCTGTGCCATCTCGGCCGTCGACATCGCCCTGTGGGATCTGAAGGCGAAGATCTTTGGCGTCCCGCTCTACCGGCTGATCGGTCCGTACACCGATACAGTGCCTATCTACGGGTCCGGTGGCTGGACGTCATTCACCGAGGCCGAGCTTGTCGAAGAGCAGTGCGGCTACGTCGAGCGCGGCATCAGGCGGGTGAAGATGAAGGTGGCCAAGGACTTCGGCAGGAACGAAGCGGAGGATCTGCGGCGGGTCGCCGCGGTCCGCAAGGCCGTGGGCGACGACGTCGAGATCTACGTGGACGCCAACAACGGCTTCTACGCCAAGCAGGCCATCGGTATCGCCCCCCGCTTGGCCGACCTCGGCGTCGGCTGGTTCGAGGAGCCGGTCCTGGCCGACGACATCGCCGGCCTGGCAGCGATCGCGCGGGCCATCACCATCCCGGTGGCAACTGGCGAGCACGAGTACACGAAGTACGGCTTCAAGGAGCTGATCGCCCAGGGCGGCGCCGACATCGTCCAGCCCGACGTGGGCCGTGTCGGCGGCGTCACCGAGTGGCTGAAGGTGGCCCACCTGGCCCACGCCTTCAATCTGCCAGTGGCCCCCCACGCCGTCCAGCTGGTCCACCTGCACCTGGCCTGCTGCACACCCAACCTCAAAGTTGTCGAGTACCTGGGCACCGCCGAGGCGGGCGACCGGGTCTGGTATACGGAGTTCCCGGAGCAGCGCGATGGCTTGTGGTCGCCCTTTGCCGATCGTCCCGGCCTGGGCCTCGAGCTGAACCCGGAGGCCGTGCAGCGCTACGCGGTGTAAAGGAAGGGGTCGCCGCCGCGCGTTCTTCTCCCCGCAGGGTAACAGGTGCGTCACAGCTGGGCGCACGGCGCGTCCGTCCGCGCTACAACTGCGTCACTCGCACCACAGCCCTGCCCCCGGCGGACGTATGTCTCAGGATGCCTGGCGCGCGGCACGTGGGTTGCAACCAGAGAGCTACCTTCGATGCCCGCCACCACCGATGAGCTCAAGCGCGTCGCCGAGATAGTCGCCACCCGCGTCGCGGGCGTGGTCGGCTCGGCCGTTGTGGTGGCAGACGAGCGCGGGCGCATGATCGCGCGCAACGGGCCGCACGGCGTTGACGCCCCGTGGGACGCGCAGCGTGGGGCTACCGGCGAGGTGCCCGCGGCTCACGCCACAATGCGGCTCGATGGGCGCGAGGGCCAGGTGATCGTCTACGCGCAGGCAGCCGACGGCCCCATGTCGCCGCGCCTGGTCCAGGGCGTGGTCGATCTGGTCGTCGACCAGACCGCCATCACCGCCCGGCTCTTGAGCCACCCGGAGCTGAAGAACAAGTTCATCCACGACCTGCTCCACGGGCCAGTCGGCGACGAGTCGACAGTGGTGCGCGAGGCCGAAATCCTCGGCATGGACCTGACGCGGCCCCGCTCGGTCATCCTGATCGACGCCGCGGAGTACATCTTGAGCGCCGGCCGCCTCAGCCGGGCGCAGCGCGAGGTACGCGCGCACGGGCGCGCCCAGGCGGTGATCGACAGCGTAGTGAGCTTCTTCCACCTGCCGGACGACACCATCTGCGCCTACATCGGGGCGGGTGAAGTGGTCGTGCTCAAGGCCAGCAGCACGCAGGATCTCCGCGCCTGGGCGGAGGGGGACGGCGCCGACGTGGTCAGCCCGTCGTGGGCGAACCTGGGCGCGCTCAAGCGGGCCGGCAGCGCGCTTCTGGCTCGTCTGCGTCGCGATACGAAGGCGGCCATCAACGTCGGCATTGGTCGCTACCACCCGGGCATCGGCGGGCTGGCGCGCTCCTGCGCCGATGCTCGCGCTGCGCTGAGCCTCGGCCGCCGCGTGCACGGGGACAACCAGGTCCATTGCCTGGACAGCCTGGGCCTCGCCGCCTTCGTCGGTATCGCCGACGAGCACACCAAGGCCGGCCTCGCCCGCCACCTTCTCAGCCCCCTGGACGACACGCCGAGCCTCGTGGCTACGCTCGAAGCGTTCTTCGCCGACAACTGCTGTCCATCATCGGCCGCCGTGCAGCTGGCGATCCACCGCAACACGCTGACGTATCGATTGGACCGGGTGGCATCGCTGACAGGCCTGGACCCGCGGCACTTCGACGATGCCGTCCAGATCCGCCTGGCGCTCGCCGTGCGGTCGCTCCAGGACACCGCTACCACTCAGCCGCGCGGCGCCTGGGCGGCCGAGACGCGGGTCTCCGTTGCCTGAAGCGCCGCCGCTACCGTCCTACCTCCAGATCGAGCCGGTCGGCCAGTGCAACCTGCGCTGCCAGATGTGCCCGATCCAGTTCCGGACCGACGGGCCGCCGCACGGCCCGCCCGCGTTCATGGCGTTCGACACGTTCACCCGTCTCGTGGACGGGTTCGACGGGGCCTTGCGCGAGCTCCATCTGCAAGGCCTCGGCGAGCCCATGATGCACCCCCGCTTCTTCGAGATGGTGCGCTACGCGACGACCCGCGGGATCACTGTCAGTACGAACTCGAACCTGACGCTGCTGACGCCGCGCCGCGCCCAGGAGTGCGTCGCTAGTGGGCTGGAGTGGCTCCACGTATCGGTCGACGGGGCCACGGCCGCGCTGTACGAGCGTATCCGCGTGCGCTCCCGGCTGGATCGAGTCCTGTCGAATGTGGACAACATCCTCGCTGCTCGGCGGCGGGCGGCCAGCGCTCGGCCCCACCTGCGCATGGTCAGCGTGGTCATGCGCCAGAATCTGCACGAGCTGCCGGACCTGGTCCGCCTGGCCCACCGGTACGAGTTCGAGGGTCTGTTCGTCCAGCACCTGTGCCACGACTTCCGCGAGTCGAGCCTGCCGGCGCACTACCGGCCGATGCGCGAGTTCGTCCAGGAACAGACTCTCCTCGAGGAGAGTCTGGACCGCGTGGACAGGTACTTTGGCGCGGCGCGGACAGTTGCCGAGGAGCTGGGGATAGAGCTGCGGCTGCCGCTGCCGCGCGCCCGCGAGCACGCCGCCGGAACGCCAGGCCGGGACCGCTGTAGCTGGCCGTGGACGGGCGCGTACGTGAGCTATCAGGGCCTGGCGATGCCGTGCTGCATGATCGCCACGCCGGACCGGCTGAACTTCGGCTCGGTGAAGGACAAGGGGCTGGTCCCGGTCTGGAACAGCGCCGAGTACCAGGCCTTCCGCTCAGAGCTGGCATCGCCGACGCCCCCCGAGATCTGCCGCTCCTGCTCGGTCTACAACCGCACCTTTTGACCCAGATGGTTCGCGGATGAGCATAAGGCCGCTCATGGTGAGCCTGTGGCCCGCTCATGGTGAGCCTGTCGCCCGCTCATGGTGAGCCTGTCGCCCGCTCATGGTGAGCCTGTCGAACCACGCTGCGGCCTGATTGCTGACGGCTGATTGCTGACAGCTGACAGCCATGCGCTACTGGCCGGAGGGGGCGTGCGCGATGTGCGACGCGAGCCCACCGAGTCGGCTGCCGAGCGACGTCGGCTGGTCGGCCAGGGGCAGCGACACGGTCACCTGGGTGCCGACGCTCGGCTTGCTCGCCAGCGCGAGGTGGCCGCCGTGGGCCTCGACTAGCATCTTGGCGATCGCCAATCCCAGCCCGGTGCCGCCCTCGGAGCGGGCCTTGTCCGCCCGATAGAAGCGGTCGAAGATACGCGGCAGGTCGTCCTCAGCGATGCCGGCGCCGGTATCCACAACGTGGAGGACCGCCGTCGTGCCCTGCTGGCCGACCCGCACGTTTACCTGGCCGCCCGTCGCCGTGTACTTGATCGCGTTGTCCACCAGGATCAGGAGCACCTGCTGCAAGCGGTCCGGGTCAGCCTCGACGGTGGGCGAGCCGTCGGATTGGAGCTCCAGCGTGACGCCCCGCGCCTGCGCCAGGGGAGCGGTGCGCCGCACCACGTCGCGCGCCAGGCCGGCGAGGTCGAGGGGCGCGGTCATCAGCTCCAGCTCGCCGCGGTCGGAGCGCGCCAGGGTCAGCAGGTCCTGGGTGAGGCGCTGCATGCGGGCAATCTCGGCCCGGACGTCGTCGAACAGGGCGCCGTTGCGCTCCAGCGGCTGGGCGCGGTGCTTGTCGAGCACGTCGGTCGCTGAGCGCAGCACTGTCAGCGGAGTGCGCAGCTCGTGGGAGGCGTCGGCGACGAACTCCTGCTGGCGCTGGACCGCCTGCTGGATGGGCACGAGCGCCCGGCCGGCGAGGAACCAGGCGCCGCACAGCGACAGCAGCAGCCCCAGGCCGCCGCCGCCGCCCAGGACCAGCAGCAGCGAGCGCAGCGCTGTCTGCTCCGGCTGCAGGCTCTGGCCGACGATCAGCCGGTCGCCATCCGGGGGACGCAGCGCCAGCAGCCGCGTGGGCTCGCCATTGAGCGTTGTGGTGGCGAAGATTGGTCCGCGCGCGCTGGCGGGCGGCTGGGGCCAGGCCACGCCGTCGGTGGCCACCCCCTGCGGGTTGGCGACCACCTGCCCGTTTGGGTCGAGGCTCAGGTAGAAGACCCCGCCGCGGTAACCCTCGCGAGCGCGGAGCGGGCCCGGGCCACCGGGACGCGCCGGGCGGCCCAGCGGGCCGAGCAGCTCGGGCACCGCCCCCTGGCTCTCGCTGATGAGGTTGCGGTCGACCTCGTCCATCAGGCTGCGGGCGACGGCCGCGTACACGGTGATGCCGAGCAGGGCCAGGATGAGGCCCAGGATCAGCATGGTCCAGCCCACCAGCCGCCAGCGGATCCGCGCGAACAGCGCGTTCATCGCTCCACCGGTCGGCTTGCCCCAGACGCGCAGCAGCACGTTCATGGACAGGACCATAGCGCGCCCGCCTTCATGCCTCCCAGGCACGGGCTTCTTGCTCTTTGCTCGAGTGATCCGGATATGCGGCGGCGCCGTAGACTTTGGGCCGCCACCAGGTCGGGTGACCGCTGGTCCAAACGCTGGCGGCTGCGCCGAATCAGCCGCGGGACACCGTGCAGGAGGTCTGGAACGCATCTTCCCACACGCGCCACGACCGCAGGCGTACTCGCCTGCCACCGAAGAGGAGCTGATGGTGGTGCACGTGACAGCTAGGACATGGCGCTGGCGTCTGCTGACCGGTGCCCTCGCCATCGGTCTCGGCGGCGCGCTCTTGGCCGGGTCGTTCCTGGCCAGCTCCACCATCGCCAGGATGGTTCGGCCGCAGCCCGCGACGCCCGCGGTGAGCCGGGCCACACCAGAGGTGGTCACCGGCGCCGTCTCCCAGACCGACCGACGCCTTGGAGCGCTCCAGGAGAAGCTGCGGCAGCACGGGGACGACCGGAAGACTCAGACCGAGCTGGGCCTC
>JAABUZ0100001383.1_pt1 | contig 46716 bp, 42 predicted proteins | sample 5562091 | NCBI WGS metagenome assembly JAABUZ01 (sample SAMN12813069, study PRJNA571459) | rock metagenome | isolation source: Antarctica rocks | place: Antarctica: Victoria Land, Linnaeus Terrace sud | collected 2015-12-21
CGTGCGGCTCGTGGCGTGGCTGACCGACACCCCGCGCACCCGCACGCGTCGTTCCCGCCTCGTGGACCTGGCAGCGGCAGCGTGAGCACGGAGGGACGGGCCTGCCCATTCGCCAACAGTATCCAATCTCGGGGCGCACCCGACGCGCCGGGGTATACCCCAAGAAAGTGACATGTGGCTGAAACAGTCCTGCGACCGCGGTCGCAGGGCACACGGACGCCGACCGCGGTCGGATGTGGTCCGCCGCCACCCTGCTCCTGGCCCCGGTCTGACACCACAGTGTCCGTCTGCTGCCCTGCGACCGCAGTCGCAGGCCGCGTCTCACAATTTTGGGGTACACCCGACGCGCCGCGAGACCCTCCCGCTTTGGGCCACGAACTGATACTGTAGAGTGTAGGCCGTGGCGCCGTACCGCGCGTATGTGATGGACGACGAAGATGTCGGACGAGGGGAGTAGGGACAGATGCGTAGAAGACGGCGGCGGTCACCGCTATTACCGACACTGGTCCTGGTGTGGCTGGTCCTGGTGGTCGGCGTGGTTATCTTTGGGCGCGGAGGCTCCGGCCAGCGCCACGACGCGACCTCGCCGGCCGTGCCGGCGGCCCCGCGCCCGAGCGTCGCGCGGCCCAAGGGTCCGGTGGTCGTTCTGCCCTCGCTGGATGATCTCCATCCCATCAAGGCGCTGGAGAACTCGCCCGCTGCCCGTGCGATCCGCGCCTGGCGCCTTCCGCACGAGGTGACGTCCTGGCAGTTGCCGCGTGAGCTCACCAGTTGGCGTCTGCCACGCGACGTGACCTCATTGCAGCTATCGCTCCAGATGACGTCGTGGCGCCTGCCTCGTCAGATCACCTCCTGGCGCCCGCCGACCCACCTACCCTCCTTGCGCCTGCCAGACAAAATCACCCTGCCGCGCCAGATGACCTCCTGGCGCCTGCCGGCCCATCTACCGTCCTTCCAGATGCCAAAACAGATCACCTTGCCAGGCCAGGTGACGTCGTGGCGTCCTCTCCAACACATCGCGTCGTGGCGCCCGCCGCACGAGCTAGCCAACCTGCATCCCATCAGGGTCATACAGAACTGGCATCCCATCCGCGCGCTCCAGGATCTGCATCCGGAGCGATGGCTACAAGGGCTAGGCAGCTAGTAGATATCTCCACCCGCCATCCACAAGCATATTCAGGTCTGCGGGCTGACCACGGTCTTCAAGGTTGAGAAACCGGACCGGCACGCGAGGCAAGCGGGTCGGTTCGTTTGGAGTGGATTCGAAGTATGGGAATATCAGCGTGACGTCTATGACGCGCGGCATCAAAATATCCAGGCAACCTTTGGATCGCGAATGTAGAGGTACTCCACGAAAGGTTCTGAGTATTCCAAAGCTCTTGCTCGTCGAATGACGTCCGTCGCGTCGAACCCATGGGTGACTGACTCGTCACTGTTGAGTGTCACCCATTGGCCGGCCAGTTTCTCAGCCAACTCGGGGGTAGCGGAAGGGGTCAAGGGCGTCACGGTTGGCGGCGTCACGGTTGGCCGCGCTCCGCGCCGGCCATAGAGCACGGCCTCGAACGTCGCATCCTCTTGACTCGAACCAACCCACGCGATGGGGGTCAGCCTCGCGCCGTGACGCCGGCCGTCAATCGACGGCCCGCGCCTCACCGGTGTGGAGCGTCTACCGCTCGTCCGCCTCGTCCGTCGTCGACGTCGCGGGCGTCGCCGGCTCCGGACAGAGCCCGGCCACCAGGTCGATCAACTGCTGTAGCTCGAACGGCTCCTCCAGGAAGGCCGCATAGCCGCGCCGGTAGTGATCGGGGTAGAAGAGAGCGGGGCAGCGCGCGCAGATGACGATCGGTATCCGTGTGCGCATCCGCAAGTGGTCGAGCCACGCGTAGGGGGCATGCAACGGGTCCGCGAAGGGGACACTCAATACAAGGTCGAACGCGGCCTGTTCGACCACGTGGACCGCCATTATAACCACGGCGACGGGACCTACCCCCTGGCCCATAACCCGGTCACGACCTTCTACGTGAGCGGCGCGGTGCGCTTCCCCCTGGACCTGCGGCTGTACCGGCGCTATGAGGACATCACGCAGTGGGAGACCTTCGTCGCCCGGCACGTCCCTGAGCGGACCATCCCTCGCCCGAAGAAGGAGCGGACCCGGCTGCACAAGGAGGTCGATCCCGTCTTGCTCCGGGACCCGGCGTTCCTGGCCCTGCACCAGCAGTTCGTGACCAAGATCGACCTGGGGATGGAGTTGATCGCGGCGGCCATCCGCCACAAGGCGCCCTTCGGCGTGCTCCTGTTCGACGGGTGGTACCTGTCCGAGGAGGTCGTGCGCGTGGCGGAGCGCCGCCACAAGGCCTGGATCAGCATCCTCAAGCGCAATCGCAACCTGGAAACGGCCAGTTTCACGCTCAAGGACGCCACCGGGACGGCCATCCCGCTGACGGGGCCGCACGTCGCGGTGGCGGACCTGGTACCCCTGATCCCGCCCACCGCCTATCGGGCGGTGACCGTGGGCGCGCACACCTATTGGTGTTTCACCCTGGTCGTGCACATCCCAGGCCTGGGCAAGGTGCGCCTGGTCATCAGTTTCCCACACGCCGATCTGAGCGGCTCCTACGTGGTGCTGGTCTCCAACCAGCGCGCCTGGAGCGCCGACCGTATCATCGCCACCTATCTGCACCGGTGGCCGACGGAAACCTTCTATCAGGACGGCAAGGGACACCTGGGCCTGGACACGTATCGCATGCGCGGCGCCGAAGCCATGAAGAAACATTGGTGTCTGGTGTTCGTGGCCTACTCGTTCTTGCACTTGGCCTGCCTCCCTCCGCCACTGGTCCCAGGACCCGTCCCCGTCCGAACCAGCGGGGAGGTCTGTCGCCAACAAGCCACCGCCCTGCTCCAACAGGTGCTGCTCTACGCCCATGACCGTCTCCTCGGCGGTGTCACCATCGGCGCGGTGGTCGCGACCTTGTTTGCCAAGCACCCAGGCGCGGTCCCCACATGACCTCCCCGCACCCTCCCCCAAATCACAACTGTCGAGTTTGTGACTGAATCTGCCGCTACACTACCATGCGGGAGCCCATTCGCGTGGAGATTAGAGTACTATGGGGTAAACAAAGGGGCGTGCCCTGGGTTATCGTGCCACGATCTGTAAATTGTTGTTTGCACACGCGTGGGCTTGGAGGGTAATCTGGGGACGGGCGAGCAGCGCAGCGAGCCTCCCGCCCCCAGATCGACAATTCACGGACCGGGCTATCGTGCGGCGACCGTCGCGAGTGGTACGGGCTGCACGGTTGCGGGAGAGGGTCAGGGAGGACCAGAATGGACTTCGACTACTCGGCCAGGGTTCAGGACTTGCGGGCGCGGGTCACGGCGTTCATGGAGGATGTCGTCTATCCCAACGAGCGGACGTTCGAGCAGCAACTGGCCGATGGCCCCAGCCGCTGGCATATCCCATCGGTGATGGAGGAGATGAAGCGGCAGGCGCGCGGCGCTGAGTTGTGGAACCTTTTCTTGCCGGAGAGCAAGTACGGGGCCGGCCTGACCAACCTGGAGTACGCGCCCCTGGCCGAGGTGATGGGCCGTTCGTTCATCGGACCCGAGGCCTTCAACTGCTCGGCGCCCGACACGGGCAATATGGAGGTGCTGGCGCGCTATGGGACGGAGGAGCAGCAGCGCGCGTGGCTGGTCCCACTTCTTAACGGCGAGATCCGTTCCTGCTTCGGCATGACCGAGCCCGACGTCGCGTCGTCCGACGCCACCAATATCGAAACGCGCATCGAGCGCGACGGCGACGAGTACGTCGTCAACGGCCGCAAGTGGTGGAGTTCGGGCGCGGGTGACCCACGCTGCCACATAGCCATTGTGATGGGCAAGAGCAGTCCCGACGCGGACCGGCACAAACAGCAGTCGATGATTCTGGTCCCCATGGACGCGCCCGGCCTGACCAACGTGCGCACGCTGTCCGTCTTCGGCTACGACGACGCCCCGCATGGCCACGCCGAGCTGACCTTTGAGAACGTGCGCGTTCCCGCCACGAATATGCTGGTGGGCGAGGGCATGGGCTTTGCCATTGCCCAGGGACGCCTGGGTCCGGGCCGTATCCACCACTGCATGCGCTGCATCGGCATGGCCGAGCGCGCGCTGGAGGCCATGGTGGGGCGGGTCAAGGGGCGCGTGGCTTTCGGACGTCCGCTGGCCGACCAGGGCGTGATCCGCGAGTGGATCGCCGACTCGCGCATCGAGATCGACCAGGCGCGCCTGCTGACGCTCAAGGCGGCGCATATGATGGATACGGTGGGCAACAAGGCCGCGCAGGCCGAGATCGCCATGATCAAGGTCGTCGCGCCGAACGTGGTGCTGCGCGTGCTCGACCGCGCCATCCAGGCGTTCGGCGGCGCCGGGGTCAGCGACGACACATTCCTGGCCCGCGCCTGGGCCCTCAACCGCACCCTGCGCCTGGCCGACGGTCCCGACGAGGTGCATCGCAACGCCATCGCCAGGGCCGAGTTGCGCAAGTGAGACTTGTCCATGGGGGGGCGTGGCCTGCGACTAAAGTCGCATGGCAGGGTTCGGACACTGAAGTGTCTGTGGCTGCAACGACTCCGGTAACGGGATCGCCGCGTTCAAATAAACTCGGTACTGCTGCCCGCTACGTTCAATCACATAGCGTGCAAACCGGTGGTCATATCGCGGCGAAGCGGTTGGCTACCCTGGACACTTTAGTGTCGGTCCCCTGCTATGCGCCTTTAGTCGCATGGACGCGCGCCCGTCAGTATGTCAATCATCAATAGAAGGGGGAGCAAGAGAGTGGAGAGACTCAAAGACCGCGTCGCGTTCGTCACAGGCGCCAGCCGGGGCATCGGCTTCGCCACGGCCCACCGGCTGGCCAAGGAGGGCGCCAAAGTGTGCCTGGCCGACATCGACGCGGAAGGCGTCACGAAGGTGGCGGGTGAATTGTTGGAGGCGTCGCTGGAGGCCTTTGGTGTCGGGGTCAACGTCTCCAACCGCGAGCAGGTGGAGCGCGCCGTGGCCGAGACGGTTGAGCGCTACGGCCGGTTGGACATCCTGGTCAACAACGCCGGCGTGATCCGCGACAACATGTTGTTCAAGATGACCGATGAGGACTGGCAGACGGTGATGGACGTGCATCTCAAGGGCGCGTTCCTGTGCAGCCGCGCGGCGCAGAAATACATGGTCGAGCAGAAGTACGGGCGTATCATCAACCTCTCCTCGACCTCGGCCCTGGGCAACCGCGGGCAGGCCAACTACGCGGCGGCCAAGGCCGGTCTGCAGGGGTTCACCAAGACCCTGGCCATCGAGTTGGGCCGCTACGGCATCACCTGCAACGCCATCGCGCCCGGCTTTATCGAGACCGAGATGACCCGCGCCACGGCCCAGCGCATGGGCGTGCCCTTCGAGGCGTTCGTGCAGGGCGCCGCCCAGCAAATCCCGGCTGGCCGTACCGGCAAGCCCGAGGACATAGCTGCGGCCATCCTCTTCTTTGCCTCCGAGGAGGCCGGCTTCGTCAGCGGCCAGGTGCTCTACGTGGCCGGGGGACCGAAAGACTAGTTATCAGTTGCCAGTTGTCAGTTGTCAGCAGGAACGAGGTGATCGTAGGGGATTGGCTGCCCGTCCCTGGTCCCTGGTCTCTGGCAACTGGCAACTGATAACGGGCAACTCGTGGGAGACACATATGTACGACCAGTTCGTTGGCGCGCGGTCTGCGGCGGTGACCAATTGGGCGGAGCGGGGGGCAGTGCGCAAGTTCGCCGAGGCCATCGGCGACCTCAATCCGCTTTATACTGATGAGGACGCGGCACAGCGCAGCGGGTATGGCCGCATGATCGCGCCGCCGACTTTCCCCATCACCTTCGACTACGGCGGGATCTTGGGCCTGGCGCTGCCCCCGGCAGGGCTGATCCATGGACAGCAGAGCTTTGACTACACGCGCCCGCTCTATGTCGGCGAGGCGGTCTCGTGTTACCGAGAGCTGCAGAGTTCGTACGATAAGCGCGGCGGCCAGGGGTTGATGACCTTCCTGGTGTTCAAGAGCGTGGGCGCCGACGAGGCGGGCGCGACAATCTACACCATGAGCGCGACGTTGATCGTGACCGAGGCCGTGCGAGGGAGCATGACGGACAGGCCACGAGCGTGAGCATCGACGAGGGAGCCGCGAACGTGAGTAGCGATGAGGGGGCCGCGATGCCCGGTACAACGACGGAGCCGGCGATCGACTGGGCCGTCGGCCAGGAACTGGAGCCGCGGACACTGCCGCCGGTGACGCGGCTGAAGCTGATCCGGTACGCCGGCGCGTCCGGCGACTACAATCCCATCCATACGGTCGACCAGGGCGCGGCCGAGGCCGGTCTGCCCGGCGTCATCCAGCACGGCATGCTGACCATGGCCGAACTGGGCCGTCTGTTCTCGCCCTACCTGGGCCACGGCATCGTACAGCACGTCGAGACCCGCTTCAGCGGCATGGTCTTCCTGGACGACGTGCTGACCGTCGGCGGCACGGTGACCGGTATCGACGAGACGGACCACGGTCGCGCCTACAGGTTCGATGTCTATAGCAAGAACCAGAAAGGGCAGAACGTCGCCACCGGGAAGGTCACTTTTGTGATCGATACCGCGCGTTAAGCAGTGCGCATAGCCTTAGTCGTATGATCCGGACAAGTCCACCGGCTTGTTTTCCCCTATAGAGGGCAGCAGGAACGATACCAGCCGGCGACGCAACACATCGGGACAGTAGGGCGGTCAGAACAGGAAGTTCAGGTGTTCGACCACTCGTCGTCCAAGGGATTCATCGCCCTCGATAGTGATACGGTTGTCGCACAGAACGGACTGGGGGTCGCAGCGGCCGACGGCAAGGCGCATGAACGTCTCGATGTCGGTCGTCAGGCGGACGCTGGGACGAGCGGGTACGTCGGTGAGCAGGTTGGCGCGCTTACCCGTGATGCCGATGGAGAGGACATCACGCACCGGACCGGTGATGTTGAGCACGATGGTGGCGCCATCGGGCGGCGCGGCCTTTTTGGCGATTGTCCTGGGCATGGCCGCGGTGATCATGGCCATGGCCTGTTGCGCCGGCGCGCCCTCCATGTCTCCGGGACGTCCCAACGCCCGGCGCATGTCCTGCTCGTGTACCCAGCAGTCGAAGACGCGCGTGCGCAGCAGGTCGCGGAGGGTCCCCGTGCCGACGGGCATCCATGAGTCCCGCGCGAAGTCCTCGGGCGTCAGGAGGCGAAACTGGGCCAAACGCTCGCCGCTGACCGCGCGGAACTCCTCCAGCACCCGCTGGCCCAGCCAGGGACGGCGGTAGTCGACCGCGACCTCGTTGATCTCGGCCAGGGGATTGGCCAGTCGGCCGGCTCTGGGCGGCTTGTGGTCGGGCAGGGGGCGACCCAGGAGGAGCGACTCGGCGCCAACCACGTGCGAGAGGTGATCTTTGACCGACCAACCGGGACAATCGGTGGGCCGCTCCCACTCCTCTGCGGTCAGGTCCCTGCACAGGCCGTCAATCGACGCCCACACCGCCGCCAGATTGTCGATGATAGCCCCATCGCTATCGCCATTCCCGTCGCTCATGTGATGTTCTCCGTTGTGCCCGTAGATGACCCTACTGTCTTGAAAAACCTGGATTGATAGTAGATTGATGGGATAAGAAAGACCTGAGTTGATAAAAGGGCGATAAATGGTCCGTCGTGGCTGGCAATAATTCCGCACACATACAGGACGATCGAGGCCGAGATACTATGACCCAGCGAATTGAGAGACGCAATCGTGGCTCGCTGTCCTTCCGTAAACTCTTGTTGTAAGACCAGTTGCTGCGCTGTATCCGCCGGCCCATAGAACGGCAGACTACACATCACAAAAAGTGGCGATACGACGGACCGAACCAACCCTGTCAAGACATTGCCTAAGACACTCGTCACCATGCCAGCTGCCATAATTCTTACGGCGCCAAATCTGTCGATCAGCTTCCCTGCATAATAGTAGCCCGGTATCCCTGCGATCGCCTGTATCCCTTTGGCTATCCCTACCGCCCAGGTTGGCCACACCACGGCAAAGGCTGCCGCTTGCAACTCTCCCGCCGCAAACCCTGCTCCGCCTAAAATGGTCGATAGGCTTGCATATCTTAACGTTGCGTTTCCCCTTATTTCTCGTACGGCGCCCCGAAGGTGATTATAAATATTGATATCTATGTGATCCTCTCGTGTCACATCCCTTAGCAGCAGGGACGTTATGAAACAGACGCATTTAGGTATCACGTTAAGCCATAGGAGTAAAGAAACGGACCAGGTAGCTATCCATCCGCCCGCAAACACTCCCACAACAGACGAGAACGTATTTATAGACATCATACGTCCGTAGTAATGATGGTAGTGCCCTTGCTCTCTTTCGTCGGACAAAAGATTGTGTAGATAAGCGTTGTTGTTTCCGCTAAACAGCGCCAGACCTACGCCTTCGATTATTGCGCCCGCCGCCAAAAACATGGAGTCAAACCTAATCGCAAAGAGAATGTAACCGATCAGGATAGAAAATGATCCAATAATGATAGTCCTGTTCCTACCGATTAGATCGGAGAATAGTCCCGTGGGAACCTCCGCGAAGGCGGAGGAAAGCAACGTCAGGGAAATAAGGCCGGCGGCAGCTGAGTAGGAGTGCGTGAGGCCATAGAAAACGACGACTTTAATCGCCGCATATAAGTCAAAGGAAAAAGCAAAGTTGAATAGGCCGTACAGCCTTATGCTATCCCTGAGCTTCATTGGCTTCAGTGTATCATGTGGTGAAAACGGGGCTGGTCACAGGCCGTGAGCGCATTGTAGCGCGACTGGGCATCTTAAGATGCACATAAACAGCTGCTCCTGAGGTGGCGAGGTGACATCGACACAACCAATCGACTGAGTCGTCATCGGTGTTAGATTGGTGTTGATCGGCGCAGCCAAGCCTGTAGAATAAGGCAATACCTTATCACCAAGATCGCCAAGGAAATGAATGAAGGAAAGAAGGAGAGGTCGATAGGCTATGGAGTGGTACCCGATCAAGCTGACCGCCCACGTGCGCACGTACGCGTTCGGTGAGCGCCTGATCCCCGAGCGACTGGGCAAGGGCGGCGTCCCCGAGGGCGTCGTGGCGGAGACCTGGGAGATCAGCGACTACCGCGACACGACCGGGACGGTCGTCAACGGCGCGCTGGCCGGCCGCACCCTCCACGACCTCGCGCTGTCCTATCCCGACGAGGTCGTGGGAACGGGATGGAGGGGACCGCACTTCCCGCTGCTGGAGAAGTTCCTCGACGCCTCGCATATGCTGCCGGTACACTTGCACGCCGACGACGAGACGGCGCGGCGCGTCTATAGCCAGCCCAACGGCAAGACCGAGGCCTGGCACGTCCTGTGGGCGGCGCCCGACGCGAGCATCCTGGCCGGCATCCGGCCCGGACTGTCGCGCGACAGCCTGCGCGCGGCTTTCCTGGACGAGGACTACGACCGCGTCATGCCGCGCTACCCCATTCGGGCCGGCGATACGGTCTACGTGCCCGGAGGGGTGCTCCACGCCTTCGGACCCGATACCCTGATCTGCGAGATCCAGCAGACCTCCGACCTGACCCAAACGGTGATGCCGACCGACATCTATAACAAGAGCCTGGGCCGGGAGGACTGGGAGCGCAACATCGACGCCACGCTTGGGGAGTTGCGCATGGCGTACCTGCCGCGTCCCCACGCGGGATTAGAGCGCAAGGGGGACAGCGCCGGCAATCGCTACGTGGTTGGCTGCGCGGGGCCGCACGTCGCCCTAGAGCGTTGGACCCTGACTGAGCCGCACCTTGAAGCGGCGCACCCCCTGCGTTGCGCCACGCTGGCCAACGTCGGCGACGCGCCCGTGCGACTCGAGTATGGAGGCGGCAGCGAGACTTTGGGGCGAGCCGAGTCGTGCATCTTACCCGCGGCGTTGGGCGACGTGCGCATCGTCCCATTTGGTGGATCAGCCAGCCTGGTCGTCTGCTACGTGCCCGACCTCATGGAGGACATCGTAGCGCCGCTGCGCGCGGCCGGCCACTCCGACGAGGCCATCCGCGCGCTGGGCGAGGTAGACGTCTGACCTCTTTAGTCTATGATGGTTACGTCGCATGTTACGGTAGTAGCGTTTCAGCAGTGCGACGTATGGCGCGCACTGGCGCCGAGAGGATATCGTAGGAGGCGCGCCAGACCATCGACGGCGGGGCGTGGCTCGAGTGCAACAAGGGCACGGACAGTCAAGGCCGGGGGCTTTGACCTCGCACCTGGGGATGTGAGCGTATTGCGCGTCGGCGTACCCCGGTGTGTCCGTCCTCGCTCGAGTCGGGATTGTTAGCGCGCGGCGTCGAGGACGGTCACGCTGCCGGGCGCATAGTGGCAGCGCACGCTGACCTGACCGTAGTTGTTGCAGGGCGGCGCCGGGCGCGACAGGAACGGTAACACGGGACGCACCAGGGCAAAGGCGTCGGTGCTGTCGCCGGCCACGTTGACGACAAAGGCGCGCCCGGCGCGCTCATCGACGGCGATCACGGCCGGCTCCACGCCCACCGGTACGGTCCGCAGGAGCGTCCCGCTCCGGGCATCCAGCACGCTCACGCTGCCCGGCCCGGTGAGGTAGCCCGTGGCATCCATGGCGCCCAGGCTGGTGACGAAGACGCGGCCGCTCCGTCCGTCGACCGCCATGGCGAAGGGGTGTGGCCCCACCGTGACGGTGCGCAGGAGCGCGCCGCTCCGCACGTCGAGCACGCTCACGCTGCCCGTCCCGCCGCCGTCGTTGGCGACAAAGACGCGGCCGGTCCGCGTGTCCACGACCGGCGTCACCGGCAGGGCCAGACGGCCCACCGGGGTACGACCCAGGACCCGGCCCGTCGCACTGTCGAGGATGCTTACCGTGCCGTTGGACGTGCCGCCACCGCCGTTGAGGACGAAGACGCGGCGGGTATGCGCGTCCACGGCCATCGGCCCGGGATGCGTGCCCCCGACCGTGCGCAGCAGCCGCCCGCTCGTCGCGTCGAGCATGCTCACGCTCTCGGCATAGGCGCTGCTGACGAAGACGCGGCCGCTCCGGTCGTCCACCACGATGTGGCCCGCGCCCTGGCTGGGCATGGTCGGCCCGTGCGGGTCGTGGGCCACGGCGACGGCGCGCAGCAGCCGCCCGCTCGCGCCGTCGAGCGTGCTGACCAGCTTGGTATAGCCGGGAAAGCCGTCGCCGTCGCTGTAGACGAAGACGCGCCCGGTACGCTCGTCCACCGCCAGCGCCGAGGGGTTGCCGTTGACGCGGATCGTGCCCACATGACGCCCGCTGCGCGTGTCGAGCACGGTGACGGTGTTGCCGCCCTTGAATACATCCATGTCGGGGCGGCGCGGGCTGACGGCAAAGTCGCCCCAGTTGCTCACGAAGATGCGGCCGGTTCGCGTGTTCACCGCCACCTGCTCGGAGGCCCCACCGCTGGGGACGGTGTAGACGAGCCGGCCGGTGCGCGCGTCGAGCACGCTCACGCTTTTATCCCGATTCATCACCACGACCCGCCCGGCACGAGAATCGACCGTCATGGCCGCGGCAACCGGGCCGCTCCGCGGCGACGTGAGGGGCGCCGTGCCCAGGAGCGCGCCCGTGCGCGTGTCCAGCACGCTCACGCTGGCGTTGCCATTGTTGAGGATGAAGACACGCCCGGTCTGCTCATCCACCTGCGCGTCGATGGGCTGCACGCCCACCGTGACGGTCCCCACGATCGCTCCAGTGCCCCGGCCCGTGGCTTGTATCGTCGCATGGCCGGAGGGCCGCGCGGCCGTACCCCCGTGCCGCGTCAGGATCGCGGCGGCTATCCCCGCCAGCAAGACCACCCCCACCAGCCCCTGTGTGCGTGTCATCGTCCTCTCCTCTCCTTGTCGTCCGGTATGACCGCGCCGGTCAGGGCGCGGCGTCGAGGACGGTCACGGCGCCCTCGTTGGCGATGAAGACCTGTCCCCTCCGCTCATCCACCGCCAGCGGGCCGGGGCTCAGCAGGCCCGGACCGGCGCGGACGGTGCGCGTGACGCGGCCGGTGCGGGCGTCGAGCACGCTGACCGCGCTGTCGGGATGGGCCGAGACGACGCCGGGACGGGCCATGGTGGTGATGAAGACCTCACCGCTCCGCGCGACCACCGCCACCGCGTAGGGGTAGGCCCCGACCGTGCTGGTGCGCAGGACACGGCCCGTGGCCGCGTCGAGCATGCTCACCCGGCCATCGCCGCTGAACGCGGCGCCGACGACAAAAACGTGCCCCATCCCCGCGGCCACGGCCACATCGCTCGGCGTTCCCCGCACGGCCACGGTGCGCAGGAGTTGCCCCGTCCCCACGTCGAGCACCGCCACGTGGCCCCTCCCCAGCGTGAGGACGCCGCGCCGATCCGGCGCGCCGCGCAGCGCCACAAAGGCGTGCCCCGTCCGCGCATCGATAGCCACGGCGGTGGGCGACGGGCCGACCGCCACGGTGCGCAGGAGTTGCCCACTACGCGCGTCGAGGAGGCTCACGGTCCCGTCGTCCTCATTGGCGACGACGACACGCCCGCGCCGGGCATCCACGGCCAGGGCGCCCGGGGCCAACCCGACGCCGATGGTCCGCACCAGGGCGCCGCTGTGCGTGTCGAACACGGCCACGGCGTTGTTGCCGGGGATCGTGATGAAGGCGCGGCCGGTGCGCTCGTCGACGCCCATGGTCGCGCGCGCCAGGACCGTACCGGGCGCTGTCCTCGCGGGGGGGCGGAGGGAGAGCATCGTCCGACGCAGGACGGCGCCGCTGCGCGCGTCGAGCATGCTCACGACATCGGCGCCGCCGGTCCGCGCACCTTCTTGCGCCACGAAGACATGGCCCACGTGGGAGTCGACGGCCACCGCGTTGGCGGCGCCTAGAGCGGTGCCCAGGGGGACAGTGCGCAGGAACATGCCCGTCGCGGTGTCGAGGACGCGTACCACCAGCAGGGGGAAGGCGCCGCGGATGAGATTGCCCTGGGTGACGACGAAGGCGCGCCCCGTCCGCCCGTCCACCGCCAGCGCGGCCGCCGTCTGGCCCACGAATGTGATGCGCAGGATCGGGCCCCGGCCCGTGAGCACCGTGCCAGGGGCGGGACTGGGGGCGAGGATGCCCGCCGCGGCGATGCCCCCCCCGACGGCGGCCAGCAGCGCGGCGAGTAGGGCGAGTCGCCACCTCTGGCGCCCTCGCCTCGCGCGAGGGCGCCGGGGCGGAGGCGCCGCGTATCCCCGGTGGGCCAGCAGCAGTTCGGCGCGCAGCCGGGCGGTGAAGGCGGGATCGCGCGGGACGGGACGGCTGGCCGCGCGCAGCCGCTCCCCCACCGCCCGCAGGTCGGGAGCCAGATCCTCCGACCCGGGCGCGATCGGGCGGGCGTCACGCCGCCCTGTGCCGGCGCGCGCTTTGCGTGTCCATCTCACCGGTCTCCATCCTCCTGATTCTCCTTGTCCCACCGGGCGCGGGCGCGCACCGCGGCGAGGCCGCGTGTGACCAACATCTTGGTGGCGCCCAGGCTGCGCCCAAGGGCATCGGCCGTTTGTTGCATGCTCAGATCGGCGGCGAAGCGCAGGGCCAGCGCGTCGCGCTGATCCGTGGGCAGGCCCGCCGTGAGCGCGTCGAATACCTCGGCCTGTTCCAACTCGTCGGTTGCGCCGGGTTCGCCCTGCCCTTCCAGGGCGCCCGCGATAGCGTCGTCCAGGGGCACGGTGCGCCCGGCGCGGCGGCGATAGTCGATCAGGGCATTGTGGGCGATGCGCACGAGCCACGGGGCGACCGGCCGATCGGACGGGAGGCGGCCTAGCGCGTCGAGCGCGCGCATGAAGCTCAGGCTGGTCAAGTCCTCGGCGACCTCCCGCGCGCCGGTCTGGCGATAGAGGTACCGATAGATCGTGTCCACGTAGCGGTCATAAAGCGATCCGAAGGCCTCGGGGTTGGCCCGTGCGGCCAGCGCCAGGGCTTCATCCGTCTCGATGCGGTCCCGCTCCGTGACCCATGTCGGCCTGTCCAGTACTTTCTCTCCCATCCCGCATCCTTCACCCCACGTACTCCCGTCACTTATCTCTACGTCGCGGCGACGGATCAGGTAACGGTGGCCAATTGGGACAACTCCGCGAGCGGGGACGGCGCCTCGACGCGACCACCTCCGGTGCGACTCCATGCGGCCGTGGCGGCCTACGGAAAGGAGTCGAGAGGATTGCGCGGGTCTGACCGAAGGCTCGCTCGATCCTATGCCCTGAGGCGCCATCTATCCCGGCCGTACCCCTCGTAAGGTTCGCGGCCGGGCTGGTACACTGTTGCTGATCCGGCCGTACCCCTCGTAAGGTTCGCGGCCAGGCTGGTACACTGTCGTTGATGACGAGTGATACCACTATCCTCGCGACGCGCGCCGACGAGGTGGCGGCGTTGCAGACTCGCGTGCGCACCTGCCGCCTCTGCCAGCAGCACGGCTATATCCCCGCCGCGCACCCCATCATCGAGGGCCGCGCCGGCGACCGCATCCTGCTGGTGGGGCAGGCGCCCGGGCACGTCTCGATCGAGCGCGACCGTCCCTTCAGCGGGCCGGCCGGCCGCGTGTTGGACGGCTGGCTGGCGCGGGCGGGCTTCCCGCCGGGATCGCTGCACGAGCGCGTCTACCTCAGTTCGCTGACCAAGTGCGATCCCGGCCGCAACCCGCGCGGCGGGGGCGACCGGCTGCCCTCGCCGGCGGAGGTCGCGCTGTGCCGCCCCTACCTGGACGCCGAGCTGGCCTTGCTGCGGCCCGACGTCGTGCTGTTGCTGGGCGGCCTGGCCATTGCCCATTTCCTGGGCAAGGCTCGCCTGGATGAGACCGTCGGCCGCGCCTTCACCGCGCACGACGTGGCGCGGCGGCCCTTGTGGCCGGGGCACGAGCGCGCGCACCTGCTGCCGCTGCCGCACTCGTCGGGCGTCAGCCGCTGGCTGAACGACCCCGCCCATCAGCGGCTGCTCGACGCCGCGCTGGCCCACCTGGCGGGCTGGCGGGACGCGTTAGACCTCTGAAGCCGGCAGGGCCATGTCATTGTTGATCACGGGATGCGTAGGGGCGTCTTGCGGACGCCCGTGCGGGCGCGGCGAGGGCGTCCGCAAGACACGCCCCTACCACGTTGGTCGCTCACGCCGGTTGAGAATGACACGACCCTGTAAAGCCGGAGCCATCCTTGTCGAACCCATGACGTCGCCTCCACCGTTTTGGGGTTGCGTTTGCATGGCCACATCGGTATAGTGCCGGTGACACATGGCGGATGGGTTGAACGATCGCGGGAGGGGATGCGTGGCAACAGGGACAGCGGCACGCCTGGCAGGCCTGGAAGGAACGGTACGGCCACCCCGCCTCCTGGGGGCGAGCCCGCTTCTCGTGTCGCGGGTGGCCGTGACGGTGCTGTCCTTCGCGCTCTACGCGGCCACGCTCGCGCCCACGGTCTTGTGGGGGGGCGATGATCTGGCGCGCAACCAGGTGTGGGCCGACACGTTCCACCTGCAGGGAGGGTCGGCGGGACACCCGTTATGGGTCCTGATCGCCTATCCCTTCACCCGGCTTCCCTTCGGCGACATCGCCTATCGCGCCAATCTCTCGTCCGCCGTCGTGTCGGCGCTGGCGTTACTCGTCGTCTTCTCGCTGATCTACGACCTCACGGCGTCGTTGGCCGGGTCATGGCTCGGCGCGGCCGCCCTGGGTGTGTCGCATACGTTCTGGACCTATGGTGTGATACCCAAGGTCTATGCGCTCGATTCGCTGCTGCTGGCCGGCGCCATGTTCTGCGCGCTGCGCTGGGAGAACCCGGGGATTGGCGCCGGCGCGGGGACACGTGGTCGTCGCGGGCGCCGCGCCGCGTATCTCTACGCCTGCGCCGCGATCATGGGACTGGGTGCGTCGGCGCACCAGTTGTTCGTCGCCCTGGCGCCCGCGTTCCTCCTCTACGCCCTCGTCGTGGCCCGCCGTAGCGCTATCGCCTCTCTCATAGGGCCGGCTATCGTGTATATCGCCCTGGCGGCGCTGGCGTTCGTGCCCCTGGGCGCCTCGGATGGGTCGGGCAGCGATGCCGGGACGACGGGGCTCGCGTTCATCCAGCAGTTCCTCCACGTGATCGTCTCGCCGCGGTCGCTCCTTCTGGGCGTCGGCGTCCTGGTCGCCTTGCTCGTCTACCAATTCCTCCTGACGCTCGGCGCGGTCATTCCGGGCGGCCGCGCCCTGCTGCGCCAGCGGCCGCGCGTCCTGGCGCTGCTCGCGGCGATCGTCCTGCTCGACACGGCGTTCGTGTTCGCCTGGATACCGGGCTCACCGACCCTGTTCGACTTCGCAAACAATTTCCACTTCTTCCTGCCGACCTTCATGGTCGGGGCGATCCTGGCTGGGGTCGGCATGGCGGACCTGTGGCCGCGGCTGGCCCAGCCTCTTGCGAAGATCGCCGCAGCGCTGGCCGTGGTCCTCGCGCCGGTCGCCGTCTACGCCGCGGCGCCGCGGCTGGCCAGACAGGAGTTCGCCCGGTTGGGCGTGCGTTCGCTGCCCGGACGCGACAACGCCACCTATCTGCTCTCTCCGTGGAAGCATGCCGAGCGGGGCGCGCGTCCGTACGGCGAGGGTATCCTGAGGGCGCTGCCGCCTCGCGCGACGTTGCTCGCCGACTACAGCATCTATTGGGTCGTCCGTTACCTGCACGATGTCGAGGGACGGCGGCCCGACGTCAGGCTGGTCGAACTGCCGTCGCCGCCGCTGCTCGATCGGCAGCTGTCCGTGGCCCTGGACGAGGCGCGGCGCGGGCGCCCGCTTGTCATCCCCGACACCAACCGCTACTACAACATCGCCGCGTTGCGCACGGCTTTCCGCATCGTCCCTGACGGTCCGATCTACCGTCTGATCCGGCGCTAGTTGTCCGGGCGGCGGCCTTCGTCGATCACCGTGCTGCCAACTCGGCGTACACCGCGCAGGTCTCGGCGGCGGTGCGGCTCCAGGGGAACAGCCGCGCGCGCGCAAGACCCGCCGCGGCGAGCGCGGCGCGGAGCGCGTCATCGCGGAGCAGTCGGTGCAGCGCGGCGCGCATCGCGTCCTCGTCTTCGGGGTCGAACAGCAACGCGGCGTCGCCGGCCACCTCGGCCAGCGAACCGCGCGCGCTGGTGGCCACCGGCAGGCCGGCGGCCATTGCTTCGAGCACGGGCAGGCCGAAGCCCTCGTAGAGGCTGGGGAACACGAAGCCCCGCGCGCCAGCGTAGAGCGCGTCCAGGCGCTCGTCGGAGGGCCGGTGCTCGAAGCTCACGCGACGGGCGAGCCCGTGGCGACGGACCGCGTCGGCGGCCTCGGGGTAGCGCGGGTCCCAGGCGCCGGCGATGACCAGGTTGCCCGGCGTCTCCGTCTCGCGGAGCAGGCGCGCGAAGGCGTCGACCAGGCGGGGCAGGTTCTTATGCGGCTTGTTGCTGCCGACGTACAGCAGGTACGGGGCGCCGTCCGCGGCCGTCCGCACCGCCTCGGTATGGCGCACGCCTGCGTCGCGCGGGGAGACGCCCGACCGCACCACGCGCACCTTGCCCGCCACGCGCGGCGACAGGCGCGCCACATCGCGCGCCGTCGTCTCGGAGACGGCCACGAGCCGATCGGCGCGCCACAGCGCGTAGGACGTCCAGGCGTCGATCAGGCGCCTGACCGCGGGATTGGGCCAGTAGGCAGGGAACAGCCGCGGGATGAGATCGTGGACCGTCAGCACCACGCGGCCGGGCAGGAGCGCGGGGATGGCATAGTAGGGGCTGTGGTAGATGTCAGGCCGCAGGCGCCGCAACAGCAGCGGCAGTGTCCACTGGTCGGCGGGAGAGCGCATGGCCGTCGCCATCGGTATCAGGCGGACGCGCATCCCGGCCAGGTCGTAGAGAGCGGGTTGAGGCTCCCGCGCGTCGACCAGCAGCGACAGGCGCGGGCCGCCTTCGTGGGCGGCAAGCGCGCGCACCGTCTCCAGGGTCGCGCGGCCGATGCCGGGGAACCGTGGGCTCACCACGCGGCAATCGATGGCGACATGGAGCCGGGAGAGCGGGGTGGACGTAGGCATACTGTCTCCAGGATACCAGTGAGCGGTCGTGAGCGGCGTGGCGCGGAACTTGCACATATGTGCTAAGTGAGGGCGGCGAGACGCCGTCCGGGCGGTGCGGCCTGGCGCGGACACCGCTCCATCTATCAGGGTACGTAGGGTACGTAAGGAGTGCGAGATGGCTGTCGACGACCTTCGGCGCGACAAGATGATGACCCATTTGCTAGATGCGCTGGCGGAGGGCAAAGATATCGGCCACTACGGCCGGCTGACGTTCACCATGGTCGCCCGCTACTTCGTGGACGACGACGAGTTGGTCAAGCTCTTGATGCAGGATAAGGACACCGACGAGCCGAAGGCTCGCGCCCTGGTCAAGCAAGTGGAGGATCGCGGCTATAGCCCGCCAAAGCGGGAGCGCATCCTGGAGTGGCAGGCCAAGCAGGACTTCCCGATCATCCCCAACGCCGACGATCCCGATGTCGGGAACGTCTACCGTGACCTGGAGTTCCCCGACAGCCTGTACAAGCATATCGAGGGGTATCACGAGGAGCAGGTCTCGTCGTAAGTGACGAGTGGTTAGTGGCTAGTGACGAGTGAGGACGCACGGAGGGTTGGTCATGGAGAAAGACGTTCGACCTTCCATGTGGTGTTGCCGTCAATGGCTTCCTCCTCGTCGGTCCGCGTGTAGTGCAGGCGGTCGTGCAGCCGGTTCGGCCGCCCCTGCCAGAACTCGAACGCGTCCGGGACCACGCGGTAGCCGCCCCAGAAAGGCGGCAGCGGAACGGTTTGGCCTTCATACTGCCGTGACAGCGCGTCGAGCCGCTCGTCTAGCGCATCACGGCTCGCCACGACGCGGCTCTGTTGCGAGGCCCAGGCCCCCAGTTGGCTGCCGCGCGGACGGCTATGGAAGTAGGCGTCAGACTCTTCGCGGGTCACCTGCTCGATGCGTCCCGTGACGCGGATTTGCCGCTCCTGTTGCGTCCAGTAGAAGACCAGCGCCGCGTAGGGGTTGGCCGCCAGGTCCCGACCCTTGCGGCTCTCATAGTTGGAATAGAAGACGAAGCCGCGACGGTCGACGCCCTTGAGCAAGACGATGCGCGCTGACGGCCGGCCGTCAGCGGCGGCCGTGGCCACGGTCATGGCGGTCGGCTCGGGGACGTTGCCGCGCAGCGCGTCATCGAACCAGCGCTCGAATTGCCGGAACGGGTCGGCGTCCGCGCCGGTCTCGTCGAGCGAGGCATGCCGGTACTCCTGGCGCAAGTCGGACATACTCATGGCGCGCTGGCCTCCCCCAGGTGGTCCTCTGCTAGCGGTCAAGATCGACAGATGGAGTGGTCTCGAAAGGGCTCGCGCTGAGTATACCCGATACGACGCGTGTGCTCTGACAAATCGACGCGTGTCATCCGCGACAGCGGTGTTGAAAGAGCTTGCGACTGTAGTCGCAGGATGGCGTATGGGTACTGCAAGGTCGAGACGGAGCAATTGCCCGGACGATGCAAGACACTTTAGTGTCCGTCCCCTGCCATGCGACTTTAGTCGCAGGCCGTGTCACACGGAGAAGAATGGTGTCGCACCAGAAGAAGGGCGCCGACGTCCGGCGGCGCGTGGATGACGACATCGACGCCCGCCTGCGCGCCTACTTCGGCGAGCGGTTAGACTGCTACGGGCACGATCCGCGGGGCGTCGATTGGCAGAGCCGGGACGCCCAGCAGGCGCGCTTCGAGGCGCTGCTGTCCGCTCTTACCGGCGGCAGTGACCATGCGGACAACAGTCTGGCCGGCGCCACGCTGCTCGACGCCGGCTGCGGGCTGGGCGATTTCTACGCGTTGCTGGAGGAGCGAGGGGCCGCGGCACGGTATACGGGCTGCGACCTATCGGAGGCCCACGTGGAGTCGGCGCGGCGGGCTTATCCCGATGCCCGCTTCATCGCCGGCGACGTGCGGGCCGTGGTGGCGGAGCAGAGCTTCGATTGCATCGTGGCCTGCGGCTTGTTGCACCTGGACGTGCCGCGCTGGGGCCGCTGGGCCTGGGACATCGTGCGCGCCATGTACCGCGCCTGCCGCCGGAGCCTGACCTTCACGTTGCCCGAGCGCGGCGCCGGTCATCCGCCGGTGATCGCCGCGGTCGATCTCGGCGACTGGGCGGCGCGGCTGCGCACGCTGTCGCCGTCCGTCGAGGCGCGGCGTCTGCCCGAATGGGGCGACATCGTCTTCGTGCTGCGCAAGCCGCTTTTCCCCGGATAGTCACGGTTGGTCGTCGCCGTCCTCGCTCAGGTCGAGCGCCAGGTAGGCCGCGGCGACGATGTCGTCGACGCCGATGCCCGTGGCGTTATAGAGGTCGCTCAGCGTGCCGGACTGCCCGAACCCGTAGCGGCCGCGGCGAAGACGCGCAACAACTCGCCGAGGTCGTGGCCGCCCAGGTTGGCCAGCAGCGCGGGCAGGTCCTCGTCGGGCGTCTCGGCCAGCGCGCGCTCGATCTCAGGGTCGGGCGCCTGGTCGGGGCCCTCGGCGTGGATCAGGCGTTCGCGCAGGTCGGCGCCGCGCCGGCGCAGCAGGCTCTGGTACTCCTCGTTACTCATGTCGTCGATGCGCCGCCGGAGCGCCTCTCCTCCGGGCCGGGCGAAGGCCGCCTGTAGCCAGCGGCCATACTTGGCCTCGTGGACGCGCCAGCCGTTGGCTCCGAACAGGGCCTTGAGCTGGGCGGCGCGGATACCGGGGACCACGCGGTCGAGGCTCTGGCGGTTGAGGTCGACGATCAGCAGCACGTTGTCGAGGCCTTGCAGCGCCTCGTCGGCCACGGCCTCCCAGACGTTGCCCTCGTCCAGCTCGGCGTCCCCGACCACGGCGACGAAGCGTCGCGAGGTGACGTGGCCAAAATGGGCGCGAGCGTAGCGTTGTACCGCGGCGGCGAAGGCGGGGGCCACCGCGCCGAGCCCGACCGAGCCGGTGCTGAAGTCCACGGGGTCATGGTCCTTGGTGCGGCTGGGATAGGCTTGCAGGCCGCCGAACTCCCGCAGGGCGGTCAGGTAGCGGCGATCGAGACGGCCCAGCAGGTATTGCACGGCGTGGTAGGCGGGGGAGGCGTGCGGCTTGATGCTGACGCGGTCCCCGCCGTCGAGGTAGTGGAAGTAGAGGGCGGTCAGGATGGAGACCATCGAGGCCGACGAGGCCTGATGGCCGCCCATCTTGAGGTCGTCGGGGTTAGGGCGCACGTGGTTGGCGTGATGCACGATCAGGGTTGAGAGCCACAGCACGCGGCGCTGGATCGCCTCGAGCACCGCCAGATCCTCGGGGTCGGGAGCCGATCGGCCTGATCGTGCCATCTCCGCCCGCGCCGTCTCCGCTGGCGCCGTCTCCGCCCGTGCCATCGCTTGCGCCTGGGAAGCGTGGGAGGCCTGGGAGGCCTGGGTGAGCCTTGTATCGACCATCGTCTGTGGCTGATCCCCTGTCGTCATCGTCGACCATCCTTCATACTGAGCGGCCGCGGCGACGACCACGCCGGTCGCGCGGTACGCTCACGTTCGTCGCACTCACCGGGCCGGGAGGCACAGAGGCGCCGCGCCGTCGTCCGCGTTCCCACTCTGCAGATAGCATACTCGACTCGCTCAATCGCGCCGTGTTAGACTGGTGGCGGTAGGGGTATTTTATTGGTTGGCTCATGGAATGACCCTGGGTCACGGCTGAGGCTCGTGGCCGCGCGGTTCGTCCGATGAGATTGGAGCATCCGTCTGTCCGCGAAACAGTCCGTGCTTACTCCCTCGGTGACAACGTCGCTCGACGCGCCGCTGGCAGGCGCCGGGAGGCGTGCCGCTCTTGTGTCCGCAGCCGCTGATGTGTTATTGGCGTTCGCGGTGACGCGACTGATGATCCTGGTCATCATCTACTTCTCGTCGTTAGTCGTCCCGATCGCGGGTGGTAGCGGCGGGACGCACCGCAATATCCTCCTCGACGGGCTGGTACGCTGGGACGGGGGCATTTACCTGTCCATCGCGGCGGGCGGCTACCCGCTTGCCTCGCACGGTGGCGTGGCGCCGGCCACCGCCTTCTTCCCTGCCTATCCGCTGCTGGTGCGCGCGGTCGAGTTCGTTGTCCACAACGACCATTTGGCCGGCGTGCTGGTGTCGAACGTTGCGTTTCTGGTCGCGCTGGCCTACCTCTACGCGCTGGCCCGTCGCGAGTCGGATCGGGACACGGCGGCGCGCGCCGTCTTCTACCTGGCCGCGGCGCCCGCCGCGGTCTTCTTCTCCGCCGCGTACACCGAGAGCCTGTTCGTGGCCTGCGTCGCCGCCACGTTCTACCACGCGGGCAAAGGACAGTGGGCGCCGGCGGCGCTGGCGGCCATCCTGGCGTCGGCCACGCGCAATACCGGTTTCGTGCTGGCCGCCGTGATCGCGCTGGAGGCGCTGCATCAGGCCGGTGTCCGCTTCTGGCCACGATCCTCGCGGCGTGGCGCGGCCTCTGAACGTCCCATTGGCCCCCGTGGTCCGTAGGGGTAGGGGCGATCCTGCCCAGGACGTGGCGCGGGCTGCTGGCCGCGGCTTGCGCGCCGCTCGGGTTAGTGGTGTTCATGCTGTATCTGCGCCGGAACTTCGGCGATGCCCTGGCCTTCGCGCATGCTCAAGGCGCCTGGGAGCGCAATAACGGGGTCGCGCACGTGTCTGGTTTGGTCGGCGCGGTGGGTAGCCAGTTCAATGCGGGGGGGGTGCTCTCGGGAGCAGGCCAGCATACGGGAGTGGTCCTGCTCAACACATTGGCCGTGCTTGGCTTCGCGCCCCTGGTCGTCGCTGTGGTCCTGACGATGCGGCCAGCCTACGGCGTCTATGCCGTGCTGACATTCGTCATCCCAATTATCGTGGGGCACGGCGTTATTAGCATGATTCGCTACGTCCTGATGCTCCTGCCGTGCTTCATGCTGCTGGCGATGTGGGGCAAGAGGTCCTGGGTCGACCGCCTGGTGCTGGGCGTTTTCCTCTCCGGCATGGCCTACCTTGCCGTCACGTTCTCACACGGCTACCAACCGGTATAAGCCGTGCGGACACCTCCCGTAATCGGTACAATACAGAGGTGCGTGTACTGATGGTGTCGAAGGCTCTGGTGGTCGGGGCGTACCAGCGCAAGGCCGAAGAGCTGGCGCGGCTGCCGGACGTGCAGTTGACGCTGGCCGTACCGCCCTACTGGCGTGAGGGACTGCATCGCCAGGTTCTGGAGCGCGCCCACACCTCGGGGTACAGCCTCGTGGTGCTGCCCATAGCGCTCAACGGGCATTACCACGTGCATTTCTACCGTCGTCTGGCCGCGCTGATCGACATCGTAGCGCCTGACGTGCTGCACATGGACGAAGAGCCGTACAACCTGGCCACCTTCCAGGGCCTCCGCCTGGCCGCAACGCGGCGCATCCCGGCCTTGTTCTACACCTGGCGCAACATCGACCACCGCTACCCGCCGCCCTTCGGCCTGATAGAGCGCTACAACATCGGCCATGCCGCCTACGGCATCGCCGGCAACGAGGCGGCCGCCGCCATCACGCGCGGCAGGGGTTATCGGGGTCCCCTGGCCATCATCCCGCAGTTCGGCGTCGATCCCGACATCTTCTATCCCCGCGAGCCGCGCGACGGCGATGAGGGCGCACGCTTCGTGATCGGCTTCGTGGGGCGACTGATCCGGGCCAAGGGGCTGCACGTCCTGCTGGAGGCGCTGGCCGGCGTGCCGGGCGAGTGGGAGTTGCGCGTGGTCGGGACCGGCGAGGAGCGCCAACCGGCCGAGGCGCTGGCCTTGAGGTTAGGCATCGCGGAGCGCGTCGTCTTCCTGGGGCACCAGCCGTCGACCGCCATGCCGGACATCGTGCGCGGGTTCGACCTGCTGGTGGGGCCGTCGCTGACCGCGCCGACCTGGAAAGAGCAGTTCGGGCGCATGCTGGTCGAGGCTATGTCCTGCGGCGTCCCGGTGATCGGCTCGGACAGCGGCGAGATCCCTAACGTCATCGGCGAGGCGGGAGTGGTAGTCCCGGAAGGCAACGTCCCCATGTTACGAGACGCCATCGTGCGCCTGCGCGACGACCCCGCGGAGCGGCGGCGCCTCGCCGCGCTTGGCCGCGTCCGCGTCCTCGACCTCTACACCCAGGCGGCCATCGCGCGCCGCTACCACGATGTCTATAAACAGATGCAGCGCGGGGTCTAACTGGCAACGGCCACACTCCGTTTGCAGCGTCGGCAGCCGTCCATTGAAGAGAAGCCGAGGACTCCCATCAACGTATTGATCGGCTACGGGTACCATCCCGTCACGACCGGGACCTATATCCAGGCGGCGCTGGAGAAACGCGCCGCGACCACCTTTGTCGGGACGCCCTGGGGCGCGCGGCCCGGCTTCGCGGCCACCGGCGACATCGGCGCGATCGTCGCCGACCTGCCGGAACAGCCCGACCTCTACCTGCACGTCGATTCGGGCTCGGCCTGGTACTTCCCGCGCGGCCTGACCGGTTTGCCCTGTCCCACCGCGTGCTACCTGATCGACGTGCATATCCAGCCCAAGGCGCAACTGGCGCGGGCCATGTTCTTCGACTACGCCTTCAGCGCGCAACGCGACTTCGTGGACGTGCTGCGGCGCGCAGGCCATCCTCAAGCACACTGGCTGCCCCTGGCCTGCGACCCCTCTCTCAACCGGCGCTATGATCTGCCCAAACGCTACGACATCGGCTTCGTCGGCGCCACGGGAAAGGGGTACGAGCGCCGGCGCGTGCTGCTGGAGCGTCTGGGCCGGCGCTACACAATCAACGACTACCGACGCCCCTACACCCCGTCAGAAATGGCGCGGCTGTACAGCGAGTCTCGCATCGTCTTCAACTGCTCGCTGCACGCCGAGGTCAACATGCGCGTCTTCGAGGGGCCCGCATCGGGCGCGGTCCTGCTGACCGACCGCATCGGCAACGGCCTATCCGAGTTAGTGACCGACCGTGAGCACGTCGTGATGTACGACGACGCCCAGGTGCTGGACCTCGCCGACGAGCTACTCCGCGACGACGCCTTACGCGATCGTATTGCTCAGCAGGGCTACGAACACATGCGGACGCGCCATACCTACGAGCAGCGCATTGAAACCATTTTGGCTACGATGTTTGTGAACCGCGGTGGTAGGCGATCGGGTGCGCCGCTACGGCAGCGGGGCGATGCCGACGTGCGGCTTACCTACGCCGACGTGTACTCTCGCGCCCGCCGGCTAGATGATACGCTGGTTCAACTGGCCGTCGCGCCGACGCGGCGCTATCGGGTGCTGTCTGCCTTGCAGGTCGTCCGCTGTCTGGCACGGAGGCTAAAGGAGGGGCCGCCACAGTCATGATAAGCCAGCTCATCCACCTAATAGGAACGCCGCTATCGCGTCAGCCAATGAGCAGCGATGACAGTTCGCGAGCATATAGGTAAGCTGTCGTCGCAGCATGTGGGTCTCGATGACGTGCAAGCTTGATAGCTGACCGCACCAGTCGGGCTGCGGTTAGCGCAATGAGGAAGATCCGCAGCACCGATGCTTGCCAGGCCGGACAATGTTTACGGATCAGCATGTAGTGCGCTCGTTGCGACATCAGGCCTTGGCGAATCGAGGGGGTGTTGACGCGCGCGCCGCCCCATGTATGGAGAGTCCGTGCCGTGGGCAGGTACGCGACATCGTAACCTGCTTCCCTGGCTCGCCAGCACAGGTCGATGTCCTCACCAAAGAAGTAGAACTGCTCGTCGAACCCTCTCAATGCCTGCCACACGTCGCAGCGCACGACCATTGCCGCCCCCGACACCTCGTCGACACAGGCAACCTTCGCGTAATCTCTCCAGTTACGACGATGGTCGTAGGCCGCTCGCCAACGGACCGGAACGGGAATAAGGCCGATGGTCGTGCTCAACAGCGTGGGGAAGTGTTTGCCGGACGGTTGAAGTGAGAGGTCGTCGTTGACAAGTTGTAGCCCCACGATGCCCACGGATGGGTGTTCCGCCATATAGCTGTTGATAGCATGAAGAGCGCCTGGTTGGACAGCGGTATCCGAGTTGAGGAGGAACAGGAGCGGAGCCATAGCCAGTGACGTGGCCTGGTTGTTCGCTCGCGCGAAGCCGACATTGGTCCGGTTGGCAATACACGCCACTCCTGGATACCGCGAACGCAGCAGGTCCACGCTATCGTCATGCGACGCGTTGTCCACGACAATGACCTGAATAGCAGTCTGGCTCAATTGGGCATCGAGAAGAAGATTATCGAGGCAGCGTACCAGCAGCGTTCGTGTGTTCCAGTTAATGATGACGACCGAGAGTTCCGGCTCCGTGTCCATGCCTATCCTTTACCGAATGACCCGTGTTAGCACGTGCATGTACGCGCTCAGGAGTTGGCGGGCGTGCGTTGCGCGACGGTGCCGCACGAGCAGTGACGCTATATGCGTCATCGCGGCGAACGCAATGACGCCGCGAAGGACAAGTTGCTGGAGGCGACTGCGGTGTAGGCGATAGAACCGTAGCGCGCTCGTATAGTGCCAAACCAGACGTTGAGCAGGTATTTGAGCAGCACTCTGTCCCCCCAGGTGAACGATGTCCGCGCCCGCGAAGAAGACGATCGACCACCCTTGCCGCTGCATGCGATAACAAAGGTCCGCCTCTTCAGCAAAAAAGAAGTACCCTTCGTCAAGTAATCCAACGCTTCTTAGCGCATCGCGCCGCAAGAGCAGGCAAGCCCCCATGAGCCAATCGACATCACGGGTGTGCCGATGATGGTATCCATAAAGCGAGGTTGCATGATCGTAGCCTCTGGCCCAGCGGCCTATAAGTGGCCATCGTGCGACCTCGAGGAAACCCAGCGCATCGTGGAAAAGCCGTGGGAAGTCGCGTATCGAGGACTGCAGCGAGCGGTCCGCGTTCAGTAGGCGAGGACCAAGAGCCCCAACAGTCGCGTGAGCATCCATATAGCGCACCATGTGGTCCAGGGCGCCCGGTTGCACCACCGTATCGCTGTTGAGTAGGAGGACATAGCGGCCGCACGCCTGCTTGATACCCTGGTTGTTGGCGGCCGCGAAGCCTTTGTTGGTGGTGTTGATGATGAGATGCGCGTCAGAGAATCGGTTGGCGACCAAGCTCGCGCTGCCGTCGCGCGATCCATTATCGACGACGATGGTCTCACCTCGAAGGGGCGGCAGGTGCTCGTACACAGACACCAGGCAGTCGGCCAATAAATCGCGCGTGTTCCAGCTGACAATGATAATAGACAGATCGACAGAGGGGTCCGTGGAAGCAAGGAATTGATCTTGCACCACTTGAGGGACGCTACTCCTGTCTAAACTCACATCGCGTCGTCTTCCGTCGTTCACACTGTCGCTCATTTGTTCATTACACATTCGCATAATCAATCTCCAATCGTCATTGTACGGTGGGGGCGACAATTGAACGAAGTAACCGTGACTGTCGGCTAGCTCTTTCGATCGGTGCCTGTTCCAGCCTAACATACAGGGAAGACAGGGCTGGCGCATCGCTGCACCGCATGGTACATTTTGCTTGGATAAGCGCCGAGCGCCACGACAACCTTGCGTTAGTTCTGATGTTAAAGTGGCCACAGTCGATCCTGTGCGCTCCTGTTGCCGTTATTTCCGAACATCCAGCCCGCTAGCCTGTACGGGGACGCCTGCTATGCTGCCTAAAAGGGTCTAAGTACAGTGACTATAGAATAAGAGACAAAGGTAGCTACCTATGATGACCGAGATCGATTCGACCTTCGAAACTCCGGCCTGTGCATCATGTGGCTCGGAAGAGCGAAAGATAGTGTATTCTCACCTGCGAGACATTCTGTACAATACACCAGGGCGCTTCACTCTTGTACGATGCATTAATTGCGGCCTCGTTTATTTGTGTCCGCGTCCCGACGAAGCGCATATCTCCGACTACTATCCAAAGGAATACGCACCATTTGCGATAGCCGAACCGAATGAGCCGGTTAAGCGCGTAAAGCAGAGGGCCAAATTATATTGGATAGTGCGCAAGCTAGCCAGATTGTTGTATCGTCGGCGTTACGGCCATGAGACGACAACAGTACGTCCTTTTGGCCATCGGCGCGTCCTTGACGTTGGATGTGGCGCTGGCGAATATTTACTAGAATTGCAGCGGCTCGGCTGGGATGTGTACGGAGTGGACGTCAGCGGGCTCGCGGTTGGCGTCGCCAACGCGCAGTTGGGTACGATCAGCCCACCACGCGTCTCGGTTGGCACTCTTGAGACGCTCGATAGCACTGCTCAGGACTTCGATCTGATAACGATGAATCACTGCTTAGAGCATGTGGATAACCCCAAAGCAACTCTTATCGAAGCTCATCGTCGTCTGTCACGCAACGGTTCGATTAAGATAATCGTGCCAGACATCTCTAGCATTGAGTCCAAGTTGTTTGGCCGTTACTGGGTGGGGCTGGACGTACCACGGCATCTCTACGATTTCTCGAAGCACAACCTGACGGTACTCCTGCAGCAGTGTGGGTTCACGGTCGAAGCCTGGCGCCCGCAAGTTTGGCCATTCAGCTTCTGTGCGAGTTTTGATATAGCACTCAAGTCGCGACTTGCGTCGCGGTTAGGGCGAACTGAACGGTGGCTGGATGCGCTCGTCTATCTAGTCGCCGTTTTTTCCTATCCATTGGGTAATCGCGGCGCTATCGAGGTAACGGCGCGCAAAGAGACTGGTACTTAAGGGAATGTCGCAGGATGATATTTCGCGATGCCAGCTTACTTACACGTCTACGCATCCTATATAACTAACGAGGCTGCGCCTCAGACCGACGAGGCATGGGGGAATGGGGAAAGAAAGCCTCTGGTTGCGGGCACAAACGGAGTACGGTACACCGTCTCCAGATAGGACCGTCAAGCGGTCGAGTTGCCCCGAAGAGCAGGCCACAACCAGAGGACACCATGAGCGTATCACAATCGCAATCGGTCGCCCACATCCTACGGGAGCGCGTGACGTTAGAAGTAGAAAGCATCGACCGGATGTATCTCAACGTCTATGTGCCCAAGCTGCAACGCGTCGGAGGCGTGGTCGGCTTCTTCGTGAGCTGCACGGGGCTACGTTCGCCTCCTCGGCGCTGATGGAGCCGCTCACGACCGCCTTCGTCAAAGCGCTGGAACGCTAACGCCCAGACGCAGGGCGTGCCGCTCCTGACCTTCGCTCATGGGCAGCGCAAGGACGAGGTCGCGCAAGAGTACCGCGCTACGTTCCCGGAGCACGAGGGCGTGCTCTTCATCGGCAAGGCGCAGGAGAAGGCGACGGTGTGGCGCACGGAGCGACGCTACAACGCGCAGACGGGGCAGCCCTATGCGTGGCTGGTCAAATCGACGGCTATGGTAAACCAGTACGACATCTACGCCGTGGACGCCGACTTTGGCCCCTTCTTCCTCACGTTCTGTTCGTATTTCCCCTACAACGCCAAGCTGTGCCTGAATGGGCACGAATACCTCAAGCGCCAACTGACGAAAGAAGGAATCGTCTATGAGGCCTTGGACAACGGCCTCCTCTCCTGCGCCGACCCAGCACGGATGCAGGCGATCTGCGACGGCTTGGACGCGCCCTGTAGCGACGCGCTACTCCGTCAATGGCTGGCACGGGTACCGCATCCCTTCACGCCGGAGGAGCATGACGCGGGCTTTCGCTACGACATCTCCATCCTGCAGGCGGAGCTCGCCCTCACGCAGGTGCTTGACCGCCCACTGACGGGGCGTGTCCTCTGCGAGGAGATCATCCGCGAGAATCTGGATGTGGGCCGCCCCGACCAGGTCCAACTCATCTTTAGCCACCGCATGATGAAGCGCACGCCCGGGCGCTTCCGCACGCGTGTGATTACGCAAGGGGTGGTCCCCTCGCTCTATGCGGACTACAAGCACAGTCGCATCAAGCAGTATCACAAAGAGGGTCGTGCCCTGCGCACCGAAACGACGATCAATAACCCGCGCGACTTCGCTATCGACAAACGGCTGCACAACCTACCCGCGCTCCGGGTGGTCGGCTTCCAAGCCAACCGACGTCTGCGCGACGTCCAACAACTCAGCAATGATTGCCTCATCGGCGAGGACGCCTTCCGGCAGGTGACCCGTCCCCAGGTGGTGGGCGACCAACGTGTCGCCGCCTTGCCCTTCGCCGACCCACGCGTGCAAGCCCCCCTGAGCGTCCTGATCCTCTACTGTCTGCTGCCCAACGGCTTTGCCAGCAAAGATGTGCGCGCGCGTCTCGCGCCGCTCCTGGGCCTTGATCCTAGCCACCTCACGCCGGGCAGACTGACCTATGACCTGCGCCGCCTGCGCCTGCACGGGCTGATTGAGCGCATCCCGCATACTCAGCGCTACCGCGTCACCCACGAGGGACTGCGCACCGCCTTGTTCTTCACACGCGTCAACACCCGCATCCTGCGACCGGGGATGGCTCGCATCACCCCCGCCGCAGCCGTGGGTGACCCGGCCTTACGCCCCTCCTTCGACCAAGTGCAGGGGGCTATCGACCGCTGGATCGACCAGGCCAAACTCGTCGCATAAACTTGACTCAATCGCATCGTACGTGACCTCTTTAGGAGTCTAGCGCCGATGTTGGATACGCTTAGCGCACAATGGAGCGGTCGTGGCGCGCTTTTTGGCGTACTGCTGCGGCAATCTTGCGGCCCAACCAGGGAATGCGGTAACGCGCAGAAATCGCCGCCCGTTTCCATATATACGGCTTGACGTACGTTTCGCCCTCCACGGCATGCGACTGATGATGGTATGTGATGCGCGAGTCGGTTAGCCTCATCAGGTCGCGATTCTGCATATAGGCGTCGACGCGCGCCTCAAAGATGCGACCAACATTCGACATCGGGTAGCGATTCGACGCCTTGTGCCACTCGCCATAGATAGGAGCAGCAAAGTCTTTAGTTGCTCCAAGGAAACATTGATCTGAAAAGCTGCGATTCACCCAGTACGGGCCGTCGACCCATTCAGAGTGTTGTTCTACGTAGCCAGGATGGGCAAACGGGTCCGGAGCCGCAGTGAAGTATTGGCGGTTGTCCCTCATCTTAGCCACGGCATCACCAATCCAATCGAACGGGCAGTCCAGATGCACATCTCCCGCAACGTGCAGGATATACTCAGCGGTCGCGGTCGCCACGGTCACGAGCAGGAAGTTCGTGAATGGAAGCACCCGGCCAATGTCTTTGACCTGCAAGCCGCACACGTCAAGCGCGCGCGGCAACTCATTGGCGACGATGACATACTCGTCACAGTCGCCACGCGCAACGGCCTCATCGGCCATCTTGAGCGCGGCTACCCTATCATCGATGTTATTGATGGTGATCACGCGGCGGGCAAACGGATAGAGGTGGGCGGCGAAACGCTCACGCAGCACTCCTGGAGCCAGCAATTCGCGGTATGTCCCTTCCCAACAGTCGATATAGCAATCTACGGTTCTACAAGTGGTCCCCGTACCCGATGTAGAGGTCATTAGATGGTACCCCTGTATCCTGGTGTCCTTGGTTACAGAGTAAGCGTTATGCTGTATCGCTATCCCTGCGTTACATTGGTCCAAGAGGGAGTATAGCAAAACGGGCGTAAACGTTCCGTTTGCTTGCGTCATATCGCTACCACCGGTAGACTCTTCACTGTCTGCTGATGTGCGAACAATGTCCGACTGGACGAACATCTAATGCAGGATCGTCACAGTGGATGAAGCGGGGTAACCAGATTATCACGGCGTTCCAGAAACTGGCTTGGCACCGGCGCTATGACGCGCCCGCCGTCAAGCGATGGATGCCGTGTGCGGCGCGACGAGTGATCTATGGCTAGTGCGCGGCCAGAACCTATCGACCGCACGATAGAAGGAGGGAGTGCGACACGAGCCGTGCCGGACGCAAAGCGTACCCGGCCTGCCGGTAACGCCACATATCTTGCCGTCGCCAACATTGGTGGGAAGTTATTCTCTCTCGTCTTTGTCCTGTACGCAAACCGGGCCTTGCAACCCGCCCTGATGGGTAGCTACGGACTGGTGCTCAGCTTCGTCGGGCTTTTCGGTGTCTTGACCGATTTAGGGCTCAGTTCGCTGGTCGTGCGCGATGTCGCGGCGGACCGTACGCGCGCCGTGCGCTACATCTCCAATACGCTCGCCTTGCGCACGGTCCTGTCGGTCGTGACGGTGCTTCTGATTGTGGTCGGAGCGCAGTTTGCCTTCGCCCCGGCGTGGCGCGGTTCGGTGTATGTGTATGCTCTCTCTCTGATCCCGATTGCGCTGTCGAACACGCTGCAACTGGCCTTCCAATTCTCCGAGCGGCTGGCCTACAGCGCCGTTCTCAATGTGGCGACATCGGCCGCAACCGCTGGCCTGAGCATCCTAATCCTGTTCACCGGCCATCACGTTTTGGGGCTTGTGACCGCCTTTACCGTGGTGGCGACGGTCAGTAGCGGAGTCGTGGCCTGGCTGGTGTACACGCGCTTCTTGCCGTTCCGTTTTGAGTTCGACCCCGCGTGGTGGCCGGTCATGGTCCGCATGGCGCTGCCGTTCGCGGTCATGACCTTACTTAATATCGTCTACAACTCGGCGGATCGGCAAATTCTCGGCTGGTTAAGTCATTGTCAGGATGCAGCGGGCAACAAGGGCTGTCCCGCCGTCGGCGAGTACTCAGCCGCATACCGGCCCCTGGACATCCTGATCACGACCTTTGCAGGCAGTATTAACGCTGCGATGCTTCCGGCGCTGATGCGTGTCGGCGCCGAGTCGCGTGAAACTCTCGTCCGACTGATCCGGTCCGGCAGTACGCTAGGTTTATTAATTGGGGTCCCAGTTGCAGTGCTCACCACCTTTTTTGCCCCCGAAGCGATGCATGTCGTCGCAGGCAAAAACTACATCGTTGCCGCGCCTGCTCTTGCGACGCTCATCTGGACGTTTCCCTGTGTCCTGGTTTTGATCCTGCTCTACGGAGGTCTCTACGCGGTCCATCGCAACAACGTGGTGACAATGGCTTTCGCCGTCACGCTTGTGTTCAACCTCTCTCTCAATATCCTCCTGATCCCGCACTTCTCGTACCTGGCGTCAGCCGCGCTGACCGTGGCCTCCGAGGTGTTAAACGGCGTCATCGTCATCGTCGCGTTGCGGCAAAGCGTAGGCACTCTGGGCCTTGCCATGCCGATGGCGAAGATGGCACTTATTGCGGTCGGGACGAGCATCGTGCTATGGGCGCTTCATCCCCTCGGTATCTTTGTCGGGGCACCGATTGGCGTGATTGTGATGGTGCTCGGGATAAAGCTAACCCATATTCTGGGCCCGACGGAACGCGATGTGCTTGGTCGCCTGCCTATCGCTGGTCGCTACGTCCGGTTTCTGTAAGTTTGAGTACACGATGCGTGTCTGCATGATCGTACCGCGCTATCCGCCGGATCGCTGCGGGGTAGGGGACTATACCTACCTGCTGGCCTGGTGCCTCGCCCAACGCGGCGTGTCCGTCGACGTCCTGACATCGCGTGGCTTGTCCGACGCCGTGACGCTCCCGCCGGCCGACGATGGCCTGCCCGTCGCCGAGGACGCCGCGGGGCAGGCTGCGGGAGTGCGGGTCCGGGTGCTGCCGCTGATCGACGATTGGGGCTGGCGCTCGCTGGCGCGGATCTACGCGGTCGTGCGCGCCGGCCGCTATGATGTGGTTCATGTCCAGTACCAGAACGAGATGTATGGGCGTTCCGCGGCGATCGCGGCCTTACCCTTGATGCTGCGCGCCGTGCGCCCGGGTGTACCGACCGTTGTGACCGTCCACGACTACGGCACGCCGTGGCCACAGCGCGTGCGTGTACGTCTGCTGGCTGGGCCCTACGGCAAGGTCTGGTTCGCGGCCATGCTCCTCAGCGCGCGACGCGTTATCCTCACCAACGAGCAGGATGAGTTTCGCTTTTTGCATCAACGGTTGCGCTATCCAGTCCCGGCATTGCGCTACACGACGATCCCGATCGGCTCGAACCTGCCTATCCCCGCGTCAGCCGAGTCTCACGCGGCAGCGCCAAAGGTGCTGCCCGCTCCGCAAGGCCACCTGTTCGCGTCCGCGCGCACTATCAGCGTGGGCTACTTTGGCTTCGTGAACCCGGCCAAAGGCGTCGATACGCTCTTGGATGCGTTTGCCATCGTCCGGCGCCAGCGACCACAGGTGCAACTGGTGATGATGTGTCAACTGCACAGCACTAGCAAGTATTTGAACGAAGTGACGAACAGGATAGAGCAACCCGACCTGGCAGACAGCGTGGTCATCACGGGCGAACTGGGGGATAAGCAAGCAGCGGATGTCCTGGCGCAGTGTGACATCGTCGCGCTACCATTCCGCGATGGCGTTTCGTTGCGCCGCACGACCTTGATGGCCGCGCTGGCCCTGGGCCGGCCGATCATATCGACGCGCGCGATTGTCCCCCCCACGATGCTTGAAGACGGGCGCCACCTTGTGTTGGTCCCTCCGCACGACGCTCAGGCGCTGGCGCAGGCGATCGTCGAGTTGGTCGACGATCCGGACCGACGTACCCGTCTGGGCGCGCACGCGCGCGAGATAGCGCGCGCTTTTGCCTGGCCGACCATCGCCGAGCGGACGGCCCTACTCTACCGTCAGGCGGTGACACAATCAGGACGGGGTAGCGCCTGATGACATGCCACGTCTCGCGTGAGGATCTCTTCTCTGTACCACTGCCGATGGGGTCGCGATGCTGACCAGAGGCGCCAACATTGGGACCGCCACGATTAGGAACGCTCTGCGTGTTGCGGTGGATGTCCGCCCTCTCACGACCTCGCGCGCGGGCGTTGCGACGTATTGCCGCGGATTGCTCTATGGGTTCGATTGCTTGCCGGCCGATGGGTCACTGTCGCTGAGACTGTATGCCAAAGAAGCCCTGCCCGAACTGATGCCGGCGTTTGTTGGTTCGTGGCAGGCGATTCCTGCGAGACTGTGGTTGCCGCTGGCGGTGCCGCGCGCGCTTCTGGCTGGGCACATAGACGTGTTCCATGGCACTAACCACATGGCGCCTCCCTGGTCGCCGGTCCCGACGGTGATCACGGTCCACGACCTCTCGGCGCTCAAGGCGGGTAACCTGCACACCTGGCGCAACAGGCTGCTCACGGTGCCGCAAATGCTGCTCTCGTTGCGCCAGGCCACACGCTTGATCGCGGACTCGCAGGCCACAGCGTTGGATGTGATGCGCCTTCCTGGTATCGACCAGGGGCGCATCCGCATCGTGCATTTAGCGCCAACGCCCGGACTAACCCCGGCTACACCGGGGCAGGTCAAAGCGCTGTCGCACCGTCTCGGCCTGCCCGAGACGTTTTTCCTGTTCCTGGGCGCTCTGGAGCCGCGTAAGAATGTGGCGACGCTGGTGCGGGCGCTGGCGGCGTTGTACGCGGCGGGCGACCATCGCGCTGGGCTGGTCATCGCCGGGGCGGAAGGCTGGCGCAACGACGATGTGTTTGGCGAGGTCAAGCGACTGGGACTGGAGCGGGATGTCCGCTTCACCGGCTACGTCCCGGACGAGGACCTGCCCGCGCTCTACGGGGCGGCAACGGCCTTCGTCTACCCTTCCCTGTTCGAGGGCTTCGGGTTGCCGCCGTTGGAGGCCATGGCCTGCGGCACGCCGGTCATCTGCTCCAACACGTCGTCGCTGCCCGAGGTCGTGGGCGACGCCGCCATCACCGTCGATCCGCTTGCCACGTCCGACCTTGCCGACGCCCTGCGCGCCGTGTTGGATGATGCTGACCTACGTGCCCGCCTAACCCACGCGGGCCTCCAACGCGCCGCGCTTTTCTCATGGGAGCGGACGGCCCGCGAGACGCTAGAAGTGTATCGGGAAGCCACGGACGAACGCCGCCGGTTGATCGGTGAATCGGAGATGAGGGTGGGAGTATGAGCCTGACCGTCGCGCTCGATGTCACCACGGCGCTGACGCAGCGGGCCGGCGTCGGCCGCTACACACGTGAGCTGGCCGAAGCGATGTTGCGGCGGCAGGGGGGGCCGGACGCGGTTGAGGTTCGGCCCTTCTTCGTGGCGCTGCGCGCCGACTATCCGCTGGCCGACGATGTGCGCGTGGCCCACGTGCGACGGGGCATCCGCTCCTGGCGCCTGGAGATGCTGGCGCGGCAACTCGCCGGACGGGCAGCGCATGGGCCCTGGGACGGCGCGCGCCTCTACCATGCCCCGGACGTGGTTTTCCCCCCGGTGCGGGGGATGCCCGTGGTGTCCACAGTTCATGACTTGTCGTACGTCGTCTACCCACGGTACCACACCCGGCTCAACGGGGCGTATCTGCGGGTGATGACGCCCCTCATTGCGCGGCGCGCCCGCGCGATCATCGCCGTGTCCGAGGCGACGCGGCAAGACTTGATCGAGCGATTGGGCGTCCCGGCTAGACGCATTCACGTGGTGTACTCGGGCATCTCCCCGCTCTTCACGCGCCGGCCCTCGGACGAACGGATTGTCACGTCGCGGCACAAGTATGGGCTGGAGGATGGGTTTATCCTGTCGGTGGGGACGCTGGAGCCGCGCAAGAACCTGGGCGCCGTCCTGCGCGCCTACCGCCTGCTGCATGAGCGCCTCGGCGACGCGCCGCAGTTGGCACTGGTGGGCGGCTCGGGCTGGGGGCTCAGCGAGGAGCAGTTGCTGGGGTCGGCGCAGGCGTTGCGGGTCCGTCGCCTGGGCTACGTGCCCGACGAAGATCTGGCGGCCTTGTACGCCTCCTGCGATGCCTTTGTGTACCCGTCGCTCTACGAGGGTTGGGGCTTGCCGGTGGCCGAGGCGCTCTCGCTGGGCGCGCCAACGATCACCTCGACCGTCTCGTCGCTGCTGGAGGTCGCGGGCGAGGCGGCTCTGTTGGTCGATCCAGGCAGCGTCGAGGCCATCGCGGTGGCGCTGGAGCGCGTGCTGACCGATAGCGCGGAAGCGGAGCGACTGCGCCAGACTGGCCCGATTCAGGCGGCGCGCTTCACCACGGCGCGGTGGGTCGAGGGCACGGTGGCCGTCTACCGCCAGGCCCTGGGCTAACCCTTGCCCCCGATCCATAGCTGATTGGTGGGCATTATTCGTAGGCGCGCAAAAGGGGTGGGATGGGTGACGACACGCCTGAGAGCGCCGGCATCCTGCCGACAGGCGTTGGCCGGCTGGAAGCCGGCGCTCCCAGGACTTCTGCGCGCCTACCATTATTCACAAGGAGACCTCCCTGGGAGCGTTGGCTTCCAGCCGGCAGACCGCCGCGACAGGCGTGGTCACTGCTCACTAGGGGACGTCAGGCGACCGGAGCCGGCTGGCAGCGCAGCGAGAGACAGCGCTCCCAGCGGGACGGTCACGGCCATCGCACCCATCATGACCCTGCTACGATATTGGCGCGGATCGACCGGCGACGCTATGCCGGCGCCGCTTCCAGATCGTCGTCTCCCTCCTCGTCGGGCTCTTGCACCACTTCGTAGAGCGGGGCGTCGGGCTTCATGCGGTCGGTGTAGAGGATGCCGTCGAGGTGGTCGAGCTCGTGCTGGACGCAGCGCGCCAGCAGGCCCTCGGCCAACAGGGTGTGCGGGCGTCCGCGCCGGTCCCGGCCGCTCACCGTGACCCGCAGGTGGCGCTCGACCTCGCCGACGTAGCCAGGCAGGCTGAGGCAGCCCTCATCGCCCGTTTCCATCTCCGCCGAGGCGTCGACGATCTCAGGGTTGACGAACACGTAGACCTGCTCGTCCAGCTCGGCCACGAAGATGCGCCGCGCGTCGCCGATCTGCGGCGCGGCCAGGCCCACGCCCTCGGCCTCGCGCATGGTCTCGATCATGTCGTCGATCAGGCGACGGGCGGCGCGGTCGACCCGCTCCAACGGCGCGGCCCGCCGGCGTAGGATAGGATCGCCGAAAAGATGGATAGGGAGAATGGACATAGTACACAGTATAGCGCGTCTACCGTGGCACGAGACGTGCTTTCCAGGCCCTGTAGCCCAGGCGTCAGCAAACCTCGCAGCCCATTGACGGTGTCGTAACCGGACTGTTACTCTTAACCAGGGACGGTCTGGTGATGATCCATGACCCGATCGGCGGTAGAGACGCGATGAGCGAAGAGAGGGACGATGCAAAAGGGGCGCGTGCTGTGAGCATGCCGCGTTGGCTACACCTTGGCATGAGTATCAAGCGCTGGCTCGTCTTGTTAGCAATCGGTATTACCTTGCTCAGCCTGAGCGCCGGCTATTTCCTCAAGGCGGTCTACGAGACGGGGTTCAAGTTCCCCGGGGTGATCTACTATCTGACCCTGCAGTTCTTGCCGCGCGAGTGGCGTGGGTTCCTCTTCTTGTCCGTCGGCGCCGTCCTGACCGCCGTGGCTCTGCTGCGCCTCAACCGTAGCGTCATCAACGCCCTGCTGCCCCGTGGCAACGCGCGCGTGGTCGATCTGTTGTACCAGAAGCGCCAGTTGCGGCGAGGACCGCGCATCGTGGCTATCGGCGGTGGGACGGGGCTGTCCGTGCTGCTCTCGGGCCTCAAACACCACACGGGCAACTTGACGGCGATCGTGACGGTGGCCGACGACGGCGGCAGTTCCGGGCGGCTGCGCCGCGAGATGCATATCCTGCCGCCGGGCGACTTCCGGCAGTGCATCACCGCGCTGGCCGACGTGCAGCCGCTGATGAACGAATTGCTGCAGTATCGCTTTCGCGAGGGCTCGGGCCTGGAGGGCCATAATCTGGGCAACCTGATGATGGCGGCGATGGCCGATATCAAGGGCAACTTCGAGCTTGGCCTGCGCGAGATGGGGCGCGTGCTCGCGGTGCAGGGGCAGATCCTGCCCTCGACGCTCGAGGACGTCACGCTGGTGGCCGAGTTGCGCGATAAGTCGCGCGTCGACGGCGAGTCGAACATGCACCGGGACCATGCCTCGGGCGACGTCGATCTGGACGGACGCTCGCCCATCGAGCGCGTCTTTCTCAAGCCGGCCCACGCCGTCGGGTACCCCGAGGCGGTGCAGGCCATCCTGGACGCCGATATCGTGGTGGTAGGGCCCGGCAGCCTCTATACCAGCGTGCTGCCCAACCTATTGGTGAAGGACATCGCGCGGGCGCTGCAGGCCTCGTCGGCCTACAAGGTCTTCGTCTGCAACGTGGCGACCGAGCCGGGCGAGACGGATCAGTACCGCGCGGAGGATTTCCTGGCCGCGGTGGAGTGCCACCTGGGCTACCACCCCTTCGACGCCATCATCACTAACACGCGCTTCGACGCCGTGCAGCCCCCGTACTGGCATAGCGATGTCGTGGCCTCCGAGTGGCGCGACGAGCACGGCGCGGAGTTGATCACGGCCGACGTGGTCGATCCGGACAACGCGGTGCGCCACGACACGACCAAGCTGGCCCGCACCGTCATGCGCTCCTGGGAGCGCCACGTGCGCCACGTGCGCGCGTCGCGGCGATCCGTCTACGCCCGCCCAGTCGCTAGCGGCGAGTGACGTAGGGGCGTATTGCATACGCCCCAGTGGCGAGCGAGGGGTGAGAAAGGAGCGGTAGTGGCGCGGTCGGAGCAGGAAGGAGCGGCGGTAGCGGGAGCGTCTGAGAGCGATCCGGCGTGTTTGTTCTGCGGCATCGTGGCCGGACGCGTGCCGGCCATGGTCGTGCAGAGCGATGATCAGACCGTGGCGTTCCGCGACGTGCATCCGCAGGCGCCCACGCACGTGCTGGTCATCCCGCGCCGGCATGTACCCAGCGCCTCCGCCGTCGAGGCGACGACCGGCGTCTGGATCGCGCTGATGGCCGCGGCGGCGCGCGTGGCCGTGACGGAGGGGCTGGGGGAGGACGGCTACCGCCTGGTCATCAATACCGGCCCTGCCGCCGGCCAGAGCGTGGCGCACCTGCACGTGCATGTGCTCGGCGGACGTGCCCTGTCATGGCCTCCAGGATAGAACGCGCGTTGCTGGAGGACGGCGGGCGCGACGACCCCAGTGGCCACAGCGAGGATGGCGGGCGCGACGACCCCAGTGGCCACAGCGAGGATGGCGGGTGGGCGGACCCCAACGACGCCGACGAGGTCGTCGGGCGCGGCGATGTCGGCGAGGACTCCGATGTCGCGCCGCCCCTTCTCGCCCCCGCGCCACCTCTCCCCATCGGCACGCTCTACGTGGTGGCCACGCCGATCGGGAACCTCGAAGACATCACCCTGCGGGCGTTGCGCGTGCTGCGGGCGGTTTCGGTCATCGCGGCCGAGGACGCGCGGCGCACGCGATCGCTGCTGACGCGCCACGGCATCCCGGCGCGCTTGATAGGCTACCGCGAGGCCAACAGGGCGGCGGCGACCACGACGATCCTGGAGACGCTGCGCACGGGGACGGTCGCGCTGGTCTCGGACGCGGGGATGCCCCTGATTTCCGACCCCGGCGCCGAGTTGGTGCGGCGGGTCGTGGCGGAGGGGGGGCGGGTCGAGGCGCTGCCAGGCGCCAACGCCGCCCTCACCGCCCTGGTGGTCAGCGGGCTGCCTCCCGCGCCGTTCTCCTTCGTCGGTTTCCCCTCGCGGCAGCGCGGCGACCGCCGCGCGCAACTGGCCGCGCTGGCGGACCGGCCCGATACCCTCGTGTTCTATGAAGCGCCGCATCGCCTCGGGGAGACGCTGCAAGCCCTCCAGGACGCGCTCGGCGATCGCGCGGCCGCCGCCTGTCGCGAGCTGACCAAGCTGCACGAGGAGGTGCGCCGCGGCACGCTCGGCGAGTTGCGGGCGCACTTCGCCGCGACCGCCCCGCGCGGCGAGTTCACGCTCGTCGTGGCCGGGGCCGCCTCCAACCCCGGCGCGGAGAACAGGGGCGCCGGCGCGACCGATGCGGACATCGAGGCCCGGTTGCGGGCGGCAATGGAGTCCGGCGAGGACATGCGCGGCGCCGTCGCCGCGCTCGCCGCGGCCACCGGACACCCGCGCCGCGCGATCTACGCCCGGTGGCAGGCCTTGCGTTCCGCGTCGACGGCGTCCGACGACGGGTGACCCGCGCCTGACAGGGCCGTTTGGGCTATGTTGTAGGGGCGTCGCGCCTATGTCCCCTAATGGCATAAGCCCATGCTGTCGATGTCCGCTGGCTGCGCCGCGGGGCGTGTCGCATATGCCCCTACCCATCCCGTGATCGACCGAGGATGGAATGGCCTGTTCGCGACCGCGCCGCTGGCCGCGCATAGTTGCTGTGGTATCATGAGAGGGTTGTAGAGGAACGGTGGTCGTGCAGCGTGAGGAAGGGATGGCGCCCGTGCAGGTGGAGGCGGACGGCAACGGGCAGCCGCACAGCAGCAGCGGTCTCGTCGATACGCACGCGCATCTACAGTGGCCAACCCTCGCGGCGGAGGCCGACGCGGTGGTCGCGCGAGCGCGGGACGCCGGCGTGACACGCATCCTGACGCTGGGGACCGATCCCACCTCCAGTGACGCCGCTGTTGGCTTTGCCGCGCGCTACGCTGCCGACGGCGTCTATGCCGCGGTTGGCCTGCATCCCGGCGACATCCCCGCCGACGCGGGCGAGGCCCGCCAGGCCCTGGTCCGCATCGCCGCGCTGCTGGAGCGCTCCCGCGTGGTCGCGGTCGGCGAGACCGGCCTCGACTACTACCACGCGGACGGCCCGCCGCGCGCGGCGCAGCTTGCGTCGTTCGAGCGGCACCTGGAACTGGCCGCGGCGACCGGCAAGCCTATCTGCGTCCACAATCGTGAGTCCACCAACGACGTGATGCGCGCCCTGGAGCGCCACGCCGGGCGCGTGACGCCGGTGCTGCACTGCTACACGGGCGACCTGGCCACGGCGCTCCGGGCCGTCGACCTCGGTTGCTACATCTCCTTTGCCGGCAACAGCACCTATCCCAAGCTGCGCGCCCTGCTCGACGTGGCGGCCGAGGTCCCGGCGGAGCGCCTGCTGCTCGAGACCGACGCCCCGTTCCTGGCCCCGCGGCCGCTGCGCGGCCGGCGCAACGAGCCCGCGTACGTCGTCCACACCTACGACGCCGTGGCCGCGGCGCGCGGCGTCACGCGGGAGGCCCTGGGCCGCCTGGTGGCGGACAACGCGGCGCGGCTGTTCGGGTGGCCGCGCGAGCACCGCGAACACCGGGGGCAGGCCGAGCGGCGGCCCGGAGACAAGGACGAGAGCGCCGCATGACCGCCCTGACCGCCTACGACCTCGTCGACGCCGACCTGGAGCGGGTGCGCGACACCCTCTATCGCATCGGCGACGGCGACAACCCGCTGCTGGTGGAGACGATCCGCCACCTCTTCGGCTCGCGGGGCAAATATATCCGCCCGGCCCTGGCCCTCCTGGTGGGGCGTCTGTTCCAGCCGTCGGCCTCGCAGCGTCTGGTCGAGTTCGCGGCGGCGATGGAGGTCGTGCATACCGCCTCGCTGGTCCACGACGATACGCTGGACGAGGCGGGTACGCGGCGCGGCCAGACCACGGTCAACGCGGCCTGGAACGGGCACATCGCTATCCTGCTGGGCGACTACCTCTTCGCGCAGTCGGCCTTCCTCATCGCCGGCCTGGGCGAGTTGCGCCTGATGTCGATGCTGGCCGATACGATCAAGCAATTGGTGCGCGGCGAGTTGTTGCAGATGGAGACGGCGTTCGATTGGGAGCAGGACGAAGACGTCTATCGCGACAAGATCGCCAACAAGACGGCCAGCCTGCTGGCCCTGTCGGCGCAGGGCGGCGGCGTCATCGGGGGCGCCGACGAGGCGCAACTGCGCGCGCTGCAGGGCTACGGGTACAAATTGGGCCTTGCCTTTCAGGTCGTTGATGATATATTAGACCTAACGGAGACCGAGGAGGTCCTGGGCAAGCCGGCCGGCAGCGACCTCGCCCAGGGGACGGTGACGCTGCCAGTGATCTACTACCTGCGCCGGGCGACGCCGGCGCAGCGGGAAGCGGTCGTCGATGGCGATAGGGTGCGCGAGGCGGTCACGGCGGTCGCGGCGTCGCCGGCCATCGCGGAGGCGAGGGCCTACGCCGACGCCCTGATCGATGGGGCGATCGCGGAACTCGAGATCCTCCCGAGCGGGGAGGCGCGCGCGGCCCTGCGCGACCTGGCATACTTTTCCTTGCACCGGGTGCGGTAGACCAACTCGCGTGCGGGGAGCGATGGGTGTGACGAGGATAGACGGACGGACGGTGGCGTGCGATGAGGAACGACATGAGGCGCAGGGTCCGGCATACGTTCTCAGCGGGCGGGATCGTGCTGCGCGAGACGCTCTTCGGCTACGACATCGTGCTGGTGCGCCGTCTGGCGCAGGAGCTCTGGGCCCTGCCCAAGGGGACGCCTATCGGCGCCGAAACCCCCTCCGAGACGGCGCTGCGCGAGGTGCAGGAAGAGACCGGGCTGGTCGTGCAGGTCCACCGTTTCGCGGGCTCGATCCACTACGAATTCACGCGCGACACCGTGCTCTTCCGCAAGACGGTCAACTTCTACCTGATGCGGGCGGTCGGCGGCGACTTCTCGCTGCACGACCGGGAGTATGACGCGGCGGAGTGGGTCTCGGTCGAGCGCGCCCTGGAGCGGATGACCTACGGCAGCGAGGTCTCGCTGCTGCGCCACATCCTGAGCCTGCCCTCGCTGCGGCTGAGCCTGCTGCACGCCAGCGGCGAGCGGGCCGGGTAGGTCCGTTGCCCGTTGCCCGTTGCCCGTTGCCCGTTGCCCGTTGCCCGTTGCCCGTTGCCCGTTGCCCGTTGCCCGTTGCCCGTTGCCCGTTGCCCGTTGCCCGTTGTCCGTTGTCCGTAGCCCGTAGCCCGTAGCCCGTAGCCCGTATAAGCCCGTATAAGCCCGTATAAGCCCGTATAAGCCCGTATAAGCCCGTAGGGGCGTATCGCATACGCCCTGCCCGTTGTCAGGCAGTCTAGCGGCCTGGTAGCCAAACCAGTGGAGGATTTGGACGCGCCATGAGTCTCGGAGGGTTCACGGTCCCCATCACCTTCGACGGCATCACGTTGCTGGCGTTGGTGCTGGCCTGCCTCGCCATCGCGGCCATCGTGTCGGCCATCATGGACCTGGCGCGAGAAAAGCGCCTGCGTCCGTTCCGTATCGGCGGCGGCCTCATCCTGCTCTTGCTGGGCCTGGTCGCCTTCGGCTTCGCCGGCTGGGCGCAGACCTACCGCTCGCTGACGCACAACGAGCTGGTGGCCTACATCCAGGCCGTGCCCATCCAGGGGCAAAGTCAGACCATGAGCGTGACCTATACGCCGGTCCACGACGGCCAGAACGGCACGCCGCTGACCTGTCTGGTCAAGGGCGACGCGTGGCAACTGGGCGGCGACGTGATCAAGTGGCAAGATTATATGAACATCCTGGGCGTGCATACGGGCTATCGCATCACCCGCTTGATGGGCTACTACCAGCATGCCGCCGACTACAGGACGAAGGCGGTCTCGGCCTGCGACCTCGATGGCGGCAGCGACGGCGTATACACCTTCTTGCAACAACATGGCAACCTGGCGCCGTTCGTGCGCGCCGTCTACGGCAATGCCGTGATCGATCCGCCGGACCCCACGCGCACCTACGAGATCTACCTGTCGACGTCCGGCTACTGGGCCGACCACAAGTAGGGTCCTATCGTTGTCAACGGTCCGTTTGACCACCACAACCTGACTCGGCACAGCCAAAATCACAATGGAACTCGGCGCCGATTTTACCCTATCACTCGGCTGCTATTATCGTAGCAATCACAACCGGCACCGCAGGCACCTTTCAATACCCTACCACGAGTCGAGACTGCTGAGACTTTGCGCCCACGGCGGCATGTTCGGCGGCAGGTTGATCTTTCAATACCCTACCACGGGTCGAGACTGCTGAGACGCTCCACGCTGTGGGAGCAGGCCAGACAGGACAGATACCCTTTCAATACCCTACCACGGGTCGAGACTGCTGAGACGTGGTCGCCTTTGCCACCGTTGCGGACGCTGGTGGCCCACCTTTCAATACCCTACCACGGGTCGAGACTGCTGAGACAGGTGATCGTCGGGACCATCGTCCCGACGACCTCGTCTTTCAATACCCTACCACGGGTCGAGACTGCTGAGACGTCGCGCCGGATTGGGACACGCTGACGCCGGAGCAGCTTTCAATACCCTACCACGGGTCGAGACTGCTGAGACGTGAAGCTCAACACGATTGGGAAGCGCCGCGCCTCGCCCACGGCGTCAACTTTCAATACCCTACCACGGGTCGAGACTGCTGAGACGGCGCGGCCGGTACATCGTCACCAGCCAGAGTCAGCCCTTTCAATACCCTACCACGGGTCGAGACTGCTGAGACGTGGCGTAGCGATAGGTGATATGCAGCACATCCGTGGCCCTGATCTCTTTCAATACCCTACCACGGGTCGAGACTGCTGAGACGCAGCTTGCATATAATCTCGTCGATATCTGCATCTGCTCTTTCAATACCCTACCACGGGTCGAGACTGCTGAGACACGAGGACGGCGCAACGGCGGTGCCGCTCGTGTCATCTTTCAATACCCTACCACGGGTCGAGACTGCTGAGACCCGCGCGGGCCTCCACCAGCGCCAGCGCGCGGCCGTCGTCAGCGACGACTTTCAATACCCTACCACGGGTCGAGACTGCTGAGACTTGCTACTCATAGCGCGCCGTCGCTCGCGTCACGACGACTTTCAATACCCTACCACGGGTCGAGACTGCTGAGACGTAGCCGCTCTCCTGCTGGAGCTGCGCCGCGAGGATGCCATCTTTCAATACCCTACCACGGGTCGAGACTGCTGAGACATGCCGCATCAGGGCGGCATGCAAGGCGTCGTGCTGCTCCTCTTTCAATACCCTACCACGGGTCGAGACTGCTGAGACACAGGGGACGGGGGTGGGCGTCACAGTGATGACGCTGCTTTCAATACCCTACCACGGGTCGAGACTGCTGAGACTGGTTTGCGCTGCGTTCTTGGGATAGCTCTGGAAGTCATCTTTCAATACCCTACCACGGGTCGAGACTGCTGAGACACATTGCCTCCCAGCACGCCAGCCTCTCGAAAGACGAGTCTTTCAATACCCTACCACGGGTCGAGACTGCTGAGACGCGAGGCAGAGGGGATGTATAGATAGCGCGTACCTGTTCGCCTTTCAATACCCTACCACGGGTCGAGACTGCTGAGACAACCCGCCGCTGGTGCCCGACCCCCTGGCCATCTACTCTTTCAATACCCTACCACGGGTCGAGACTGCTGAGACGCGCGGCAGGCGTGTCCGTGCCTGCCGCTGTGGTTCTTTCAATACCCTACCACGGGTCGAGACTGCTGAGACTTGAACTATAGCCTTGCTCTTACCGGTCTTGGAACCCTAACCTTTCAATACCCTACCACGGGTCGAGACTGCTGAGACATGGCCAGCGACGGCCCCATCCCACGACGCTGTTCCGCCTTTCAATACCCTACCACGGGTCGAGACTGCTGAGACCGCGCCGGTAAAAGCGGTAGGCGCGCGCACGACGACCTTTCAATACCCTACCACGGGTCGAGACTGCTGAGACACCATTCGCAGCCGCATCACGGCGGGCGCCTCGGGCCTCTTTCAATACCCTACCACGGGTCGAGACTGCTGATGTAAGCGCCGGTTTGCAAGTGGACGGCCTGCCGGGATAAAACTGGTACACCATACCGACTGCCAAAGGTGGTCCGTCGCGCCTAAAGAGGGCCGTCGCGCGGGATCAACGCGCGCCCGCGGGGCGG